>Ga0247840_10003110_pt1 | contig 28499 bp, 23 predicted proteins | sample LaCruzMarch2015__FD_192404 | JGI IMG/M metagenome (GOLD analysis project Ga0247840, IMG submission 192404) | Freshwater microbial communities from meromictic Lake La Cruz, Castile-La Mancha, Spain - LaCruzMarch2015_17m | ecosystem: Environmental > Aquatic > Freshwater > Lake | place: Spain...
CGATCGCGGGCAAAAACAACTGCCGCTGCAATCCGTTGCGATAGAGGGCATCCGGCTTGGTGTTTGACGTCGCCACCAAGGTGACACCGCGCGCGAACAGCGCGCGCAACAGCCGATGCAGGATCATGGCATCGGCGATGTCAGTCACCACGAACTCATCCAGACATAAGATCCGCACCGTGCACCGCCACTGATCGGCGATCACCTCCAGCGGGTCGGGCTGGCTCGGCAGCCGGGACATCGCATCGTGAACATCGCGCATAAAGTGGTGAAAATGGATCCGGCGTGCCCCGGCGACTCCCAAGGACCCACAAAACCAGTCCATCAGGTAGGTCTTGCCGCGCCCGACTCCACCCCATAGATAGAGTCCGGGGATCGGGGGCTTGCCGGGGGCCGGCCGTGCGATCAAGCGGTCCAGGAGGCCACGCCGCGGCACTGCCTCGGGGGCAACAGCCAAGCGAACCTTGAGGTCATGCAGTAACTGGAACGCCTCCTGCTGCACCTCGTCCAAGGGATGGAACCCATCACTATTGCAGGGAAGAAAAGAGATCGGCATGGCTGGATGACCCGCGGATTTGTTATCGGACACACTAGTGACAAGCACCGCACTTTGAAATATGGTACGCAGCCTGTCGCGCCGAATTCAGCGCCCACACATCCTTAAGAGTACCCTGCGGATGCTCAATAAACTCAAGCGTCTCACAACATCCCTCTTGCCCATCGACGAAAATCGGCGGGGCGACTGCAACCGCTGCGGCGCCTGCTGCAAACTTCCCTATCCTTGTCCGTTCCTGCGCTTCGACGACCAGGGGCTGAGCAGTTGTGCCGTCTATCACGTCCGACCGCCGAGTTGCCGGAAATACCCTCGGACAGCATCCGAGAATTTAACGCAAGAACAGTGCGGTTATTATTTCGTCACGGCTGAGAACCGCGACCAGAACCTGCCCCGGCTCGAACCTGCGGCGAGCCCTCAGTGAGTCCCGGCGCCGCCAGGCGAAGCCGGGCCGGGCGTCCATGAATCGCAGTCCATGCCCGCGCCCCAGGCGATCGATGGCACGGCCGTCGCCGCGTGGCGTGGACTGTCACGAGCCGCCCCGGTTCCCGGCTCATAGTCTCGCGAACCAGCTTGCCAATCTGGAAACGCCGAGCGGCAAAGGTCGACCGGCAGGCAATGCACCCGCAGCGCGACGTCGATTCCCCGTCACACGCAGGGGAATGCCTGGCGGCTTCTCGATCGTCGGTACCCCATCGCGTGCGTAGCGGCGGGTCAAGCCGGCAAGCCCGATCGTGATCGCGATCAGCATGTAATAATAATCGAACATTGAGAGCCCCAAGAATAGCCCGCTCGTCGCGTAGCCGATGAGGCTCACGTAAGTCATTGATGCCAGATCGCGCATCCAACTCAAAGCCGCGTGCGGCTTGGCGAAGCGTATCACCCGGTTCAAGGTGACCAGCGCGCCGAGCCCAATGGCCAGAAAGGTGAAAAGGCCAACGAATCCATGCTCGCCCAAGGCCTCGAAGTAGATGCTGTGCACATCAAGCACATTCTGACGGTTCGGCGCATAGAGCGCATACGTCTGCCGGTTGAACATATTAGCGCCGCCGCCCACCAGCGGGTGATCGAGTGCCACGTACCACGCCGTCCACCACGCATTGATTCGACCTTGCGCCGATGCGTCCGCTTGGTAAGTCTGGATCGAGTCCATACGGCTAAACCATATCTCCGGCATCGTCATCAGCGCCAGCGGAAAGGCCAACGCGAGCAATAATAGCAAACCCGCCTTGTTGCTGCTCTTCATCGCCAGATAGACCGTCATGGCGATCATACCAACCAGCGCACCGCGCGATTGCGTGCCGAAAATCGCCACCAGGGTCAGCACTATCATTGTCAGCATCCCGAACCTGATCCACCGACTCTCGCTGACCAACTGGAGATACCGTATCATCGGGACCGTCATCACCAGCGCGAGCCCGATCTCGTTGTTGCCGGAAATAAAGCTGCCTGGCGGACCATTGACGTGGTTTACCCCACCGCCGAGCAGTGTGAAGATACCGCCCTTCACCCCATAGAAACCCAATGACAGCACAATGACCCAAACCAGCGCATCGATGCGCTCCCGCGTCGTCAGGAGGGTGATCATCAGGAACGTCAGAAGCAGGATCTTCCAGGTTCTGTCCCATTCCGCCCAAGCGGCCGCTGGATAAAAAGCCGTCACGGTGGTGACGAACCACCAGAACCACCAAAATGCCAGCAGCCAGGTCAAGGGCACAGCGGGCAGTCGCTTCACCTCCCGGGAGATCAGCAACGACAGCATGAGCGTCACCGCGACCATCTGCGCGAAGGGCATTTCGGTCGCAAAACCCCAGCCCAAACGATGGGGATTCATCAGACTGAGCCAGCTCCAGACCAGAATCCCGAAGAATGGTTTACGCAGGATCAGGGGTAGACAGGCGAATAGCACCAGCGCAACAATATAGTCGCGCATCAGACCACACCCACTTTGCTGAGCACGTAACGAAATTTTCCGGAATGCTCCGCCGGAATCCCGTCAACGACCTCGACTTCAATCCGCACCTCGGATCCGAGACGACATTTCAGCCCGGCAACGATGGCATCGGCCCCTGCCGGAGAGTAAGCCGCGCCCGCCTCGAGCAGCACCCGGGTTCGCATCAGACTCTCCTGGATGATCTGAAAACGCTCGATGCCGCTGACATCGCGGATCACATAGATCAACGCCAATCCGTGCATCACCGTGCCGTCTTGCGCCACCACGAAGTCCGTAGCCCGCCCCTGAACCTCACGCAAGACCGGCAATCCACGACCGCAGGGACAATCCGGCGGACCCAAGACTCCAATATCGCCGGTCCGATAGCGGATGAAAGGGAAGTCTCCGGTGGCAAAGTGGGTGACCACGATCTCGCCCGCCTGACCCTCGGGCAGTACCCGACCCTGCGGATCCACGATCTCCACCAGCAGGTCTTCCGCGGTAATGTGCAAGCCGCCCCGCGGACACTGATGCGCAATGAACCCCGCGTCGCGAGCACCATAGCCATTGGCAACCGGGCAGCCAAAGGTCCGCTCGATCGCCGCGCGCTGATCCTCATAGAGGCGTTCGGCGGTCACAAAGGCGACCTGGATGCCCAGATCGTCCATCCGCTGACCGTTGCTTCGGGCGTACCGCGCGATCAGGGCGAGCGACGAGGGATAGCCAAATAGCATCCGCGGACGACGGCTGCGAATCGCTCGAATGAAATGATCCAGATTCCCGGTCGACATCGAGAAAGCGGGGAGCAGGCGTGTACGCAACAGCCGATCCCGCCATTCGCGTACCCGATCTTGTGCGGACAATTCGAGTGGCGAACCCCAGATAACGATTTCCGGATCACCGATATCCACCCCCCACCAACGGGTCGCGCGCCATTTGGCCGCGACGTCATGACTGATGCGTTCGCGACCGACGAGAAAGCTCAGCGGCTCGCCGGAAGATCCACCCGTATTGAGGCGGGTCAGACGACCGGCATCCCGCGCTTTGAGCGCCTCACTCTGGGCACGGATGTCCGGCTTGGTGAGAAAAGGCAAGGCGTCGATGCCCGCCAGCGTGGTGATACTGTCGGGGGTGATACCGCGCGCGGCCATGATGCGACGATAATACGGCACCTGGCGATAGGCGCGTTCAAGCAGCAGGCGTAATCGATGCAGCCTGACTGCCGCGAGTTGCTCCGGCCCCCACCATTGGCTTGCTTCAAGCCCGATGCGCACGGCGACACTGTCATGGCCCTTCATTCGCTCATGCAGCGGGAATAGAAACCTGCTGACAGTACCTGTGTAGAAATCCGCCAACGCGTCACTCCCGAGTGAAGATTGCACCATCCGGGCACCGACGTCGCCGGCGACCCCAGCCAGGCACCATGAACCCTCAGGCAATAGCGGCGGCTGGAGTCAGCCGTCCGTAAACGGCTCGATAGCGTCCCGCAATCAGGTGCCACTGACGCTCGGACTCCACGTACGCTCGTGCCCGCCGACGCTGCGCATCCCACTGATCGCGTCGAGCGAAGAGTTGCGGTATCGCGCTGACCAGGGCGTCAATACTGCCCGCACGGAATAGCGAGCCGGTCTCCCCATCGCGTATCAGCTCACGATGACCGCCGACGTCCGACGCCATGACCAGTTTGCCCTGAGCCATCGCCTCCAGCGGCTTCAGCGGCGTCACCAGTTCGGTCAAACGCATCGGCATCCGTGGATACAGAACGCAATCGACCAAACTGTAATAGCGATGGACTTGTGCATGCGCCACCCGCCCCGCAAAGATCAGATGCCGCGCCACGCCGAGTTCACTCCCCAAACGCATCAAATCGGCCTCCTGCGGCCCCCCGCCGACCAGCAGCAGTCGGACCTGGGGAAACTCGGCAATGATTCGCGGCAAGGCACGCACGGCCAGGGATAGCCCTTCGTACGCATAGAACGAGCCGAGATAACCGAGCACGGTCGTCGTGCCGATTGCCAACTCGGCAGCCAACGCCTCGTCCCGGGGCAGTCCGTACTGAAAATGAGCCAAATCCACGGCATTTGGAATCACCGTCACCTTCGATGCGGCGATGCCGCGCGCGACGATATCCGTGTGCAGACCGTCGCAAATACAAGTGACCGCGTCACACCGACGAAAGACCCAAGTCTCCAGATGCCTGGACGACCGATAACGCAACCCCCACTCCCTACTCGTGCCATGATCCGCCGCAGCATCCTCCCAAAAGGCGCGACACTCGTACACAACAGGTAAACGATTGCGGCGACCGGCACGGATGGCAGCAATGCCATTCAGACTTGGCGAGTGTGCGTGCAAGAGATCTGGGCGTTCCACCGCGATCACTTCCATGAGTCGCCGTTCCAGCCCGCTGACAATGGCCCACTGGTTCAACACCGGCACGCTGGACGCCGCCGAGGTGCCGAGGGCGGTACGATAGAAACGCAGACCATCCACTTCCTCGACCACTGACTGAGAACCCCGATGCTTGGCCGAGGTCACCTGTACCGTCTCCCAGCCAAGCGCCCGCTGCTGCTCCAGAATCGCCCGGGTGCGAAAAGCGTAACCGCTATGCAGTGGGATCGAATGATCCAGGATGTGCAGAATCTTCACGCCGCGTCATCCCCCGCAACACGGCCTTGACCCTCAGCGATCCGGCGCAAAAGGACCTCGAACATCAGTCGGATCGACCCTAGGCCCCAGCACCTCGTCGTACAATGATAAGTATGCAGCAACACAAGATCCCCAATCAAATCGTTGCACCACCTCAGCGCGGGCCGCCGCGCCACAGCGTATGCGACGCGCTTCATCCGTCATGAAATCATACATCGCAGACGCCAATGCCCCAGCATCCCCAGCGGACACCAAGGCGCCGGTTCGGCCCTGCGTCACCAGTTCAGGATTGCCGCCAACTCGTGTCGCAATGACGGGAAGCCCGGTGGCCATGGCCTCCAGGATCGTATTCGAAATTCCCTCACCGAGCGACGGCAACACGAACAGATCAAACAGCCGCATCAAATCAGCAACGTCGCTACGGTCGCCGGTGAACCAAACCACGTGGGATACACCACAGGCCGCCGCTTGCTGCTCCAACTCATGACGCAGCTCCCCTTCTCCGACCATGACCAGACGCAAACGCGACGCCAAGTCCCGGCTCCGACCAACCAAGGCGGCGAACGCGAAGAGCAGGGTCCGCTGATCCTTGACTGCGGCCAGTCGCCCGACGGTCCCAATCACCAGCGCCCCATCCGTCAGGAACCCCGGCGGTCCCAGGTCGATGCGTGCCCCCACCGTAGGTGAAAACAGGTCGGTGTCCACACCGTTGTAAATCTGCCTGATGCGCACCGGCGGAACCCTGACCCTGGACTCAAGCCAGTCTGCGAGATCTTTACTGACCGCGATGTAACGCTGGACGAGCGGCCGAATGACCCGACGCAGCACATTGTACTTGCGGTTCTTGCCTTCAAGATCGAAGACGTCGCGGCCGTGTTCCCCGTGAACACGCTTGACACCGCGCAAGAAGAATGCGGGGATCTGCGCCTCGAGCGTGGCGAGATTCCGCGTGTGGACGATTGCCGGGCGTAAGGCCCGGAGCGCCGACCAGAGGCGAAAATACACAAGAAAGTTGTGCCCCGCGGGGCACCGCAGCGCGACGATCGGCACATCATGCACCATCCGCGACGCGAACACCCCCGCGTCGGTAAGACAGACGATCGCATGCCGATAGCGGTCAAGAGGGGTTCGGTTGATGATGTTCACGAGTCCATTCTCCAGCCCACCAGTGCCGAAACCATACACAACGTGAACAATCCGCGGTGACTTGAAGCCACCCTCAATCATGGCGGCACCGTGATCGCACGCGCAATCTCCGCCTCCAGCGACGGCAACATCACCGCCAGAAATCCCTCGAGCACCACGACCGCCTCGTCCTCACTGACGCCATAAGGTGCCGCCACGGCGATCAAGGTCCCGGCACGCTCCCCTCCCCACAGCCGATCGGCCGCCTCGACCAGCTTGGCACGATAGGGACTGCTGGTGCTTACATCACCAATTCGATACCAGTTCCACACCAGCAGACGATCGCCATCGTGATGCGACGCGATACGGCTTTGATTTACAGTGAACGGCCCGTTCGGAAGGCGAATCGTCCGTGTCGATATCTCCTTGTCGCTCCACTGCTGATCCCGTGTCGAGACCATTTGATTAGCAGAGCTCACCAACTCTGCGCCTTGCCGCTGGGACCGAAAGACACCGAGATAGACACCGACCGTCCCAGAGAATCCACGATAAAAAACATAGATGTCACCGTCGGGAGCCACGACGCGCGGGCGCCATGACCAGAACCCCTCCGACGCCTCCTGCCAATCGCCAACGGCCGCCGGCACCTGTAAGGCGACCGCCATCGCAGAGTGATCCGAGACCCGCTCCAATCCCCACATCAGACTTGGCCAGACTCCCGCGGCCAACAGCACGGCGACTGCCACGCTACCAACGCCACGCCCGCCACCCCCGCCTTTCAGTCCCGCGGCAACCTCACCCACTGGATCACGCCACATCGATCCAAACCAGAACATCATGGTAATGACGATTCCGAAGAGCACCCAACCATAGATCAGGTGATCGACACCCGTTGCCAGTTTCATATTGCTCAGGTGCCCGATCATCACGATCAGGTAGGCACGCAGCCCATTGGCGAACACCGGAACGACCACAGAGAACAACACAAACACCAGACGCTTCCACAGAAACCTGAAGTTCAGATAGGCGAACAAGATCCCGAGGGTGACCGACGCCAGCAGGTAACGAACCCCACTACACTCCTCGACGATTGACCAATCACCGCTCGGCAGAGAGAAAAAGGTCCCGTCGCGATACACCGGTATCCCCGTAAGCCGTAGCAGACCAACCGTGAAATCAGCCGTAAAGTTCATCAGTGGATACGTGAGCGATTCGCCCACCGGAACGGCCAGCAGCAGAAATCCGAGCGGGAAAGCCAGAAAGCGCGTGACCGGCGTGCCCACCATCGACCAGATGGCAAGGATCAACAGGCAAATCAATCCATATTGTTGCAGCACCAGTACATCCGTCACGCTTCCAAGGAGCCACACACCGCCAACCGGAAGCATCAGCAGCGTTGGCACCAACGTCGGCCGCGGTAACGAGCCGGCGAGACCCGCCCGTTTCTCCCATATCAGCCACAGGCTGATGGGAAGGACAATGGCGCCGTGAGCATAGGTGTCCGATTGCAGCCAGATCGACACCAGCGACCACAAGGTCGGAAAGAACAGCCAGAGGAGTACGAGAACGACGATGGCCAGCCCCGGCAACACGGCTGACCAACTGACACGGTGTAAAACGGCATTCCTGCTTTCAGCTTCCATAAAGTCTCTACTCCTCGCACACCCGAACGACAAGCGTATGGCTAGCCGCCGGATCAAGAACGCATCCGCAGGAACAGATCGGCATGACGGTCACGTCAGTGCTCTCCGAAAATCAACGAGACCATCTTCTTCGCCGACTCCGCCCAGCCATAATGCGCTTCAACAAGACGTCGTGCAGCAGGACCATGATGGGGTGCGCACCCGCTCAACACTGCCACGATTGCACGCGCGTAGGCTGCCGGCTCGTCCGCAACCACTAAGTCGCGCCCCGGAACCGCCGCGATCCCCTCGAGCCCCTTGGACGTCACCACGACGGGGCGCCCCATTGCCATCCCCTCCAACACCTTGTTCTGAACACCGCGTGCGATCCGCATCGGCGCAACGACCGCTGCGGCGTGTTGCAGATAGGGCCGAACATCGGCAACCCGTCCAGTCACCCGGATATCCTCGCCACGCAACCTCAGGACCTCCCGCGTCGGTTTCGCACCGACGATGACAAAAAGCGCTCGCGGTCTTTTCGCCTTGACTCTGGGCCAGACCTCACGCACAAACCACAGCACCGCGTCAACGTTCGTCCAGTAATCCATGACCCCCGTAAACACCACCGGCTCACTCGCCACCGGATAAGGCGACACGCGCTGCACCGAAGCATCAAAATAGGACGTATCGACCCCATTTCTGATCGCCTTTACCCGCTCGCCAACATCGCCGACCCCACTACGAAAAAGACCGGCCTCATGCTCCGACACAAACACGCTCGCATCGAATACATGCGCCAACCGTGCCTCCGCTTCGGCCAATCGTTTCGCCTCACGCCGAAAGATCAGTGCCGCCGGCCAGCGCTTACGGTGGGCGTACTGACGCCATTTATCGGAATCAACATCCACGAAATCGATGACGCGCCGCACGGAAGACCAACTGCTATTCTCCGCATACTGGCCCATCGCCGACGAAAATACCAACACGTGTTCTATTCCGTGCGACACGCGACATGCCAGCGCCCAGCGCCGCATACGTGCATCCCGGTAATAGGGGATCGTCAACGCGGTGCCGCTGAGAAAACCACTCATGCTCCTGAACGTCGCGCCGTTTCGGGCCAACGGTAGAAACAGTGATGACGCACAACGCTCCCGCAACTGCGCAACATGCGCCCAATCTGCCGGGTCATCGATGAACGCGCCAAGATGCACGTGAAAATGCTGAAGCAGCTCCTGAAGCCAACGGTACGAGCGGACCTTGTCACCTTTATCCGGCGGATAGGGAATGCGATGACAAAGAAACAACAGGTGGGGGAAGCGCTGTCCCATGTTACTGCGCCAGCCCTGACTAACCAAGATGCCGCGCGAGCATCGGACCGACCGTGTTGGCGATCGATAACGGCAACCACTTCCAGGCTGCGATCAACAGTCGATAACGCGGATTCATCGGATTATTTTCCGGGATGACACGGGATCTGACCAGATAATACTCGTAGTGCAGTGGTTGCGGGACGAAACCCCAGTTCTTCTTGAAATGATAAGGCCCGGTGCCAACCTTGCTGCGGCCGTAATCGAACATCCGGACACCTCGCGCCGCAGCGCGTCTCATCAGATCCCAGTACATGAAGTCATTGCCTTTGAGTGGCCGTGCAGCAAGCCGGCTGCCGCCGTAATAGGGAAGCACTTCGTCGCGAAAGTAAAAGCTCAGCACAGCAGCGACATCCCGGCCTGAAGCCGCGACGACCGACAGTTCCGTATCGCTGTGAAACTCGTCGATCAGCACGGCGAAAAACCTCTTGGAATATACCGGCGTACCGAGATTGCGAACACTCTCCGAATAAATCCGGTAAAATCGATCCAGGTCATTCGTCACGCGTGCCGACAGTCCGGCATTGATCGCCTGGCGCACCATCGCGCGCTGCTTGCGCGGAATTGACTTGAAGTTATCCGCATCGCCTTCGCTGATCGGCCGCCGAAACGTCACGTACAGGTTCTGCGTGGGCCACTCAGGACAGACCGCTTCGCGGTTACGCATCTCCAGAACGTCAACACCCAGCCGCCTCGCCAAGCGCGTTGACTCCAGGATGAGCGCCTGCCTTGCTTCCTCACTCACAGCCGCCACCCCACCATAGACACAACAGGGTGTCGAAATAAGTGCATGCCCGAAGAGCCGACTACGCACTTCGGCCAACGGTAAGATGCCCTCGATTTCCCCGTTGCGTTCAGCCAACAAATACCGGCAGCGCTGGCCAAGCCCTTCGGTGATGACCCGCGACCAACCGGACCGATGGAAAAACGTTGCCTGCGCGCAATGTGCTACAAACGCGTCCCAGCGCGCATGATCGGACGCCAGATACCGCCTCACCCGCAGCCCGGTGTCGACGCTCGCGTCGATCGACTTCTCAAACACTACCCGAAATCCGGCACGGTCAGGAAGATCTCATCCATCCGGCCCCAGTAGAAGTCCCGCAGCAGGGATCCGACGCGACCTTCCATACGATGCAGATTCAAGTAATGTCGCAACCGCGTCTTCGCTCCTAGATCCTGCTGCCGTGGTTGATCCGGATCGATCTCCCAGGGGTGAAAATAAAAAACGCAGCTCTGCCGGTCGAGACGATTGACTCGCCGCATCGCCCAACGCGAAAAGACATAAGGAAATAATCGAAAATAGCCACCGCCGCCACATGGCAGCTTTTGGCCACCGACGTCCAGCGTCGTTATCGGAATCTCCAGAAACGACGAATCACTACGCGGGTTGAATTGAAACCGTGGTCCACCGGGCATCCCGTAGATGTCGTGACGAATCGGATAGATGCTTGAAGAATAGCGGTATCCCGCTTCGTCCAAGACGTTCAAGGCCCAGAGGTTGCGCTCGCCGATCGAGTAACTCGCGGCACGATAGCCCAGCACCGGGCATCCACCGGTATCCTCCAGAACAGATTTGGCACGGGTCACATCCGCGCGAAACTCCGACCGACTTTGCTCAGTCACCCGGACGTGCTCCCAACCATGGCTGGCAAGTTCATGTCCCTCGGAGACGATACGCCTGACCATCGCTGGATAGCGTGCCGCGATCCAGCCGAGCGTAAAAAAAGTACCCTTCACGTGATGCTGCGAAAAAAGCCCGAGAATACGATCAACACAAGCTTCGACACGGTGCGGCATCCGATCCCAGTGCGCTCGACTGACATGCCGCTCAAAAGCGGTCACCTGAAAGTAATCTTCCACATCGACTGTCATCGCATTAACGTGGGCCAGAGTATCGATGCCTTCTCGATCCGCCACGGGGATGAGCCGCGCCGAAACCGCATCAAACGCAAGATCGCGATCAATCCAGGTCATCGTAGCCATCAAGGTCAAGTTGCAACAAGACCGCCTTACGCAGGAGCTTGCGCTCCCGCGTGACGATCGCACGCATCCGCGCAACCTCCTCTTCCAAGGCCAGCAACCGAGCCGACAGATCGTCCGCGTCGCACGACTGCAAGGACCCATTGCTCCCGGAGCTTGGACTGGCCGGAGCGTTGCCATCAGAGACACTTCCGACTCCAACTGACCACCCGATCTCCTGCCGCAGCTCGTTAGCGACGACGCGGACATCGTCCGCACTCAGATCAAGCTTGTTTTCGATGAACCCATAGAGCAACAAACGATCACATAATGTGTTTATGCGCCGCGGCACGCCGTTTGCTTCTATGTGAATCAAAGAAAACACATCTGACGTAAACGTTGGCTTGCCGGACCACCCGACACAGTTCAGACGAAATTCGATGTACGCTTGAGTCTCCTCACCGGATAGTGGATCAAGATGATAAGCGGCAATAATCCGCTGCCTGAGTTGCTCCAGGCTCGGCAGTTGCAGCGTCCTGCGCAGATTATCTTGCCCCAACAGGAAGTTCTGGAAAAGCGAGCGCCCCTCGATCTGGAAATTCGCGAGCATCCTCAATTCTTCAAGCGATCTTGCGGGAAGATTTTGCGCCTCATCGACAACCAATAAAACGCGACGACCCTCGGCGAATCGCGCTCTCGCGACCTGCTCGAGGTGATGCAGCAAAGTGGCCTTGTTGAACCCGTCATGCGCTAAACCGAAGGACGCGCACACCATACGAAGCATATCCTCGGGCTCCACTTGGGTTGTTATCAACTGGGCGGCCATCACATGGGATGTGTCGAGTTCGCCGAACAACGCCTGCAATAGCATTGTTTTCCCTGTTCCTATACCGCCGGTAATGACGACGAAGCCCTCACCTTGCTCCAATCCGTAGCGCAGGTAGGCCAAGGCCCGGTGGTGACCCCGGCTGTCGAAAAAGAAGCGCTGATCGGGTGTCAATTGGAACGGCTTACCGGAGAGGTGATAGAATTCTTCGTACATTCCGTTTCACAAACCCCAATTCATGGTCAACCATAACCCATTCTCGTCAAAACTCTGGGTTGCGGTGTCGGAGCTTCGCTGATTATAGAAATAACGAATGCTTCCGGATACCCTGCGGTTCACCTGATAACTAAGCGCACCCCAGATTTTAAATTGATCAAAATCGACCGCGCCGACAGCGAATTGACTATATAGCCAGTATTGCGCGCCGACTTCCCCTCGGGTTCGTCGCGACAAAGCACGATTGAAAAGGAGACTACCCTGCAGATCATCCACTTGGATGCCTGAACGCTGATAGTCCCAGCGATTTTGATTGACCGAGAAATAGCCGGTAGTCCGACCTATCCGGTGCGCGATACTGGCCAGCGACTGATACTGCAAAAAGACACCAGCGACGAGCGGCGGGTTCGAAACCGAGCCCGCTAAGGTCTGTTCGGAAGTCGGACTGATGATCGGCTCCCCGAAAGCGTCCTCAAAATAGACGACGGGGGTATCGAGCAAGGCCGTACGGGCATTCGACACCACGACTTCATAGCTCATCGTGACCACGGTTTTCTTGCGCCGGTAGTTGATACTGGCAAAATAGTCCGCGCCGAAGTACCGCCAGCCATAGCCAAGACCGATTGATGTATTCCGGGACGGCGACCAGTACGGCGTGACCCGCCAGCGCCATCCGCCAGGTTCGGACAGGGACTCGTACTGGCCCCACTCATATCCGACGAGACCTTGGATGTTCCACTTCGCGCTGACCGGGTAAGTGACGGTTCCCCTGACATTGGAGATTCCATCGGTGTCGTTGTAGTTGTCGTTGTCGTTGTCGTTGTCTCTACTGAAGATATTGCTGAATGCTGCAACATCCCACGGGGCACGTGAAAAATAGTCCCCGCTCGCGATCGTTAAGTTACTCTGCGAGCCCGTGGAACCCGCGTTCCGCGCACCTTCGGCAGTCTTCGCGGCAAACACGTAGTTGAGTCCCGGCGCGAACCGCACGGTCGCGACATTCGCCCGCAACAATGGAAACTGAATAACCGGCGCCACCGAAATTGAAGCGGTCTGAGCGAAGGCATCGGGATTCCCGAACGCGTCGAATCCAGTGCTCTGCACGGTCGGATCGACCAAGTTCTGATTTGCGTTCGCCGACAACTGCAATGCAAAATATTCCTTGACGAGGTCGATGCTCGCATTGGCCTGCAGCACGTGAAATACACGATTCAGATCAGAATTGTCACCGGAATAAAACAGCGCGCTGGGACCATAATACCAGCGATAGGATGACCGGCTGCCGCTGCGACCACCCGTGATATTTGGCGTCAACTGAAAGATCATCGCCGGCTCCGGGCGCTGCGCCGTAAGGAAAAGATTATCGGTAAAAACCAGCCGTGACAACACACCGGCCGAGGCGACGATCGGCTCGGCCTTGATGTTCCGCGCACTCAGGATCGCCAAAACAAGCACGACCCTAAGCAACGAGGACGCGCTAAGAAACCGCCTCGCCGAACACCCCTGATAACGGTTCAGTAACAAGGTGAACATGACTTTTCTTTCAAGCGGCTGAGTTTGCTTGTATTTCGTTAGTCGCTGCGGATACCCTGTTGTTCAACTGTCACTTGACTAGGTCTGCACGTTGTCGGCATCGCCGTAAGCACCATAACCGTAGCCATATCCGTAGCCGTATCCGTACTGATTGGAGAACAGGCTGGCCTTGCATTTGTTGAGAATGAGAAAGATATTCTCCGTGGTTTCGAAATGCGCGAGCGTTTCTTTGACCACGCCCTGGGCAGTGCTGTCATGCTCCACGACAATCACGACCTGCCCCATCAATGACGCCAGAACGCTTGCTTCGGTTGTTTCCAGGACCGGTGGGGAATCGAATAAAACAATACGGTCCGGATAGCGCGATGCGACTTCCGAAAGCAGTCGACGCATGCTTCCGCTGGCAAGCAACTCGGTTGAGCGTTTATGCGCTGTTCCTGCTGGAAGCACGGTCAACTTGGGAATGTCGGTCTTCAGGAGCATCTGCGAAAGATCGATCGTTTCATCGACAAGGCGGTCGATCAAGCCTGGTCGCTCGCGAACATCCAGGCGCAGTGAAAGCCCCGGCCTGGCGACATCTGCGTCAATCAGCAGCACCGTGCTGTCCATCTCCATGGTAATGGAAATAGCCAGGTTCAGGGAGGTAAACGTCTTGCCTTCACCTTGAACGGAACTGGTGACCATGATCAGGTTTGGATAGTTGACACCATCCCGCGTCTTCTCGAATGCATTCACGAGCAGGGGACGCTTGATAATACGGAACTCCTCGGCCGTTCGGGAGCGCCCGCCGTCCGGCGATAGCAGGAAGCCCTGATCGAGACTGGTCAGAGAAATATCGGGATTGACCACTGTGCTCGGCGGTATATGGACTTTGATCTGCGCCGCGGGCGATTCTGGATTGGCATCCACAACCTCGCGGGTGGTCGCGTTGCGGCCGTCGGCAACAAGCACATCCGGCGAGAGCACTTGACGTGTCGCGGACAGTCGCTCGCTGGCGCGTTCAATTGTGTTCATCTGAATCTCGTGACGTCGTCAGTCCGCAACAGGCGGAACATCGCGGCACGAACCAAAATGAGCAGACTGTAAATGAACCACCCTTTGCTCATGCTTTCTCGGAACCTCATTGAATTGACCTAGAAAGGCAATCGTGACAGGATGTCGATGCGCCAGTGAAATAGAGCCAGCACCCCGGCAAAGGCGAGAACCAGACCGGACAACGTGGTACCGAAGACGATATTTTCCCAGAGCCTCTTGCGGCGCTCCGCGGCGGTCCATACCATGTTCAGACTGCCGAGCACCTGTAATCCGGTGGCTTCGGACAACTGCCTACGGTCACTAAACACAGGCCACAGCATTGCAAGAAAATATGCCAGGACAATCCCGGCAGCGGTCGCTCCGGCGAACACCCCTGAGGCGATCAGCACCCGGTCTGGATCACTGGGTTCACTGGGGACCTTTGGAGGGTCGAGGGTCCGGAATTTCACGGTGTCCACGCTTGTGTCGACCTCGCGTGTGAGGCGCGCTTTTTCGATCCGCTCCAGGAGTTGACCGTGGTTGGATTTCAGGATCGCATAGTCACGATTCAACTGTTGCTGCTCTGATTCCACCTGAAGCACTTGGTCGACAGAGGCCTGATACTGTTCAATCTCCGCCTTCAGACTCTCGACGAGTGCCTGCTGGGACGCGATATCGGATTCTGCGTCCGAGAGCCGCAGCCGCAGTTGCTGGTAGATGGGATTACCCGACAGTGATTTCACGACCGTATTCTGGTCCTGCTTCGACATAAACAGCGCTTTTTCGGTCTCCCGCTGGACGCTGAGCCGTTCAAGCGCTGCCTTCATGGCGACGATGCCGGGATGGACGTCGGTGTAGCGCAGCAGGGATTCATCCAACTGCTTCTGCATCTCGCGAATACGCTGGTCGAAATCCGCCAGATGGATCTTCAGTTCGTCATTGATGTACTGCGCGTAATCTGCGCTCTCGGCCCCCTCATCCTCGACGATCGCAAGCTGATCGCCCAGTTGATCCCGACGGCGCGTGGCGGAACTGACAGCGTCTTGCGCGCGCTTGAGGGAGGCGCGCGCGGCCTGCAGCCGGGTATAGTAAGATCCGCGATCGGAGAGGATGTCGAGATTGCGCATTCTGAACTCTTTCATCTTGCGCTCACCATCGACCAAGCGCCGCTCGTAATCTTTCGCTTCGCGCTGCAGAAAGCGCTCGGCGGAATCCTGATCCTGGCGCGACGAGCCGAGGTTGGACTCGACGAAGATCGTGAGCATCGACTGTACGACCCGTTTGGCGAGGTTGGGCGTGCGGTCCTCGAATGAAATAGTATAGATATTGTCGCCCTGACGCGCCAGACTGACCCGCTCTTTTAATTCCTTTACCAAATCGTCCATCTGCTGCGGCGTCTTCGCGCGCAGATCCATGTCGGTCATCCGCGCGAGTTTTTCCATGTTGTCCCGACTGAACAGTACATTGGTCATCATGGTCACGCGACGGCTGTCACTGGTCTGAATTGCCAGGCCGCTCAGCAGCGGCGTCAACACGGAGTCGGTATCGACATAGACACGCGCCTGTGCGACGAATTCGTCAGGTAGGCTCGCGGTATAGAACCAGCCGATCGGGCTGGCAATCAGCGCCACGGCAAGGGCAGACCAACGGTGGCGCCAGACACCGGAAAGATATTGAATCGCGAGACGCAGCAAGTCTTGCATGGGGAGAATGTGCAGGCGCGCTGCAAACTAGAACCAGGACTCGGGAATAATGAGAATGTCGCCGGGCTGCATGTCGACATTTGCCGAAAGATCCGCTGCTTTCGTCAGGTCATCCAAGCGTACCGTGTAATGCTTTTTTTCGCCCTTTTCGAACCGCATCAGAACCGCCCGATTGCCGGCCGCAAACTGGGTTGTTCCGCCGACTTTGATCATGAGGTCAAGCAAGGTCATGCCGTCGATATAGCGCAATGCCTTGGGATGCGTCGCCTCGCCTAATACACGGATTTGCTCAGGAAAAATCCCCTGGAACCCCTGCACGATGACGGTAACCAGGGGGTCGCGCAGATAAACCGACAGCGCCGCCTCCAGGTCGCGGGCAAGCTCGGTAGGCGTCTTGCCGGAGGCCGGAATATCTTCCAGCAGAGGCGCGGAAATGAAACCATCAGGCCGCACCGGCACGGTCGTACTGACTTCAGGGTACCGCCACACGAAGATCTGCACCGAATCCCCGGGGCCGATCTTGTATTTACTGGCCGACCGAAGTTCGTAAGTCGCCTCCGGCGGCGATGGGAATTTCGGGGTAGAGCAACCGACCAGGAAGGACGCCAGCAACGCGCTCAGGAGAATGTCACAATGCCGCACTCGTGTGTTGCTCCCTACGATTAAGCCGATTAGGCCCGTCGTTGATCGCCGCGTTTCATCACTGAGAGTGAATCCTCACCGGATTATCGCACAGGGGAACCCGTCCGACACCGATTCTCGATCGCGACCGTCGCCCGCGCTCATGCGCCGCTGTAGACCGTCGCGTGGAGGCGGTCCAGTGCGGCCAGATTGACATAGTTCGACCCGCCCAAGTCGCCGCGCCGGACGACCGCGGCGGCGTCCGGCCCGCCGAGACTCTCCACCACCAGCGGGGCGGCGTCGAAAGACTGATTCTCAGTGTAGGCGTTGATGGTCACCAGGAGTGCCTTCAGACCTGCGGCCAGCGCAGCGCACATGCCGTTGTCGGAGTCCTCCACCGCGACACAATCCTGTGCGATCAGGCCCAACTGCGCCAAGGCGAGTGTAAAAATGTCGGGCGCCGGCTTCTTGCGCGGGACCACGTCCCCCGCCGCGATGACCTCGAACCAGTCGAGCAGCCCCGGCTCGCCGCAATGGCGGAGCAACTCGATCACATTTTCGGGGGTCGTGGTCGTTGCAATCGCCAACCGGATACCGGCCTCGCGTGCTTCACGCAGCAGCCGCAGGACGCCGGGGCGCAGTGGGATGGCCCCCGTTTCGAGCAAGGCCAGATAGTGGCGGGTCTTGGCATTGTGCAGGGCTGCGATAAAGGCGTCCAGGTTCACCGCCGAGTCCAGCCTGATCCCCTCCTGTTCGATGTAGTAGCGGATCCGCTCCTTACCGCCGGTGATCGCCAGCAAGGCCCCGTAGCGCGCGACATCCCAGTGCCAGGCGAGCCCGGCCTCGGCGAAAGCGGTGTTGAAGGCGAGACGGTGACCATCACGCTCGGTGTCAGCCAGGGTCCCATCCACGTCGAAAATAATTGCTTTAAATCTGTACACGCCTCACCCACCTCGCGCTATCGCGTTCGTCTGAATGCCGGAAGGGTACCCCAGCGACCGCCGACACGCACCCCTGATGCACCCTGTCGCCGGTCGGGTCCGGCCTGATACGGCGCCTGATTGCACCGCCGGGAAATGCCAAATGGGTTGCCCCGGACGCCGCGATCTGGTATTCAAGGGCGTTTTTCGTGACCAAGCCCAAGGATGGGGCTGGGACAACGGTCGCGGATCACCCCACTGCGAGCCTGCGGGAGCACGTTCATGGCCGAGACAGTCACTAACCAAGAGCCCAAAGCGTTCGGTTTCGAACCTTACAACGCTGCCAGCGATGAGGAGTACATGAGCCCGGCGCAGGAGGAGCACTTCCGCCTGATCCTGCTGGCGTGGAAGCAGTCCCTGATGGAGGAGGTCGACCGGACCGTCCACCACATGCAGGACGAGGCGACCAATTTCCCTGATCCCAACGACCGCGCCACTCAGGAGTCCGAGTTCAGTCTCGAACTGCGTACCCGCGACCGCGAACGCAAGCTGATCAAGAAGATCGACGAGGCGATGGCGCGGATCACCGAGCACGAGTACGGCTACTGCGAAGCCTGCGGGGTCGAGATCGGCGTGCGCCGCCTGGAAGCGCGCCCCACGGCGACACTGTGCATCGACTGCAAGACCCTCGACGAGATTCGGGAAAAGCAGCGCGGCTGACCCCCGGAGCCCGTGATGGCGGCGGGCGCCGGCCACCCGCCTTATCGCGGGCGTTTCGCGCCTTCGCCGACCGGCGCGCTGCATTTCGGCTCACTCATCGCCGCACTGGCCAGTTACGCGGACGCCCGGGCCCACGCCGGTGAATGGCTGGTTCGCATGGAGGACCTGGATCGGACCCGCGAGGTCCCTGGGGCGGCCGACACCATCCTCCGCACCCTGGACGCCTGCGGATTTCGCTGGGATGGACCCACGGTCTACCAGAGCCGCCGCACGCACGCCTATGCCGCGGCGCTGGAGCGGCTGACCGCACGCGGACTCACCTATCCCTGCGCCTGCTCCCGCGCTGAGATTGCCCGCCAGGTGCGCGACGGCAATGATTGCCGGCCGGCTGGAAGCCTGTACCACCCGCAGGGGCCGATCTATCCCGGGACCTGTCGCGGCGGACTGCCGCCGGGACGTCCGGCCCGTTCCATCCGGCTGCGCACCCATCCGGGAGACCTCCGGTTTCATGACCGCATTCAGGGCGATCAGTGCCAGGATGTCGCCGCGGCCGTCGGTGACTTCGTACTGCGCCGCGCCGACGGCATCCACGCCTACCAACTGGCCGTGGTGGTGGACGATGCCTGGCAGGGCATCACTCAGGTGGTGCGCGGTGCCGATCTGCTGGCATCGACGCCCCGGCAGTTGTTGCTGCAACAGGCACTCGGCCTGCCGCATCCGACTTACGCCCATGTCCCACTGGCGGTCGATCATGCGGGCCGTAAACTCAGCAAGTCATTGGCAGCGGCACCCGTCGATCCGGCCGATCCCCTGCCCGCCCTGTTGCGCGCCTGGACCTGGTTGGGACAGCGTCCGCCGCCCGCGGGGGGCTCGTTGAGCGGCTTCTGGGCGCACGCGACCCGCACCTGGTCCTGCGCGCGAGTGCCCGCCATCGCGTGCGCTTGCATCGATCCTGACGCATCGGCGAGTATCGGCACCTGAGTGCGCGGGTATTGCTCCGAGGACCCCGTTAGGTCACGTCCCGGCAATCTCGCGGCGCTACGATTCGCAGGCCCAGAACCACAAAAGAGGACATCGCCATGGCCGCTCAACCGCCCGTCGTATCGCAGCAGCAAGCCCCCCTGTCCGCCGAGATGCTGAACAGGATCGACGCCTACTGGCGCGCCTGCAACTACCTGGCCGCGGGGATGATCTACCTGAAAGACAACGCCCTGCTGCGCGAGCCGCTGCAGGAAGCGCATATCAAGAGCCGGTTGTTGGGCCACTGGGGCGCGAGTCCGGGCCTGTCCTTCATGTATATCCATATCAACCGCATCATCCGTGAGCAGGACCAAGAGGCGATCTTCCTGGCCGGACCCGGTCATGGCGCTCCCGGCGTGCTGGCCCCGGTCTACCTGGAAGGGACCTATTCCGAGATTTATCCCAATAAGAGCGAGGACGAGGAGGGACTGCAAGCCTTCTTTAAGCAGTTCTCGTTTCCGGGCGGCATCGGCTCGCACTGCACACCGGAGACTCCCGGCTCCATCCACGAGGGCGGCGAGCTCGGTTATTCGATTTCACATGCGTTCGGCGCCGCGTTCGACAACCCTAACCTGCTGGTGGTCGTGGCCGTGGGCGACGGCGAATCCGAGACCGGGCCGCTGGCGACTTCCTGGCACTCCAGCAAGTTCCTCAATCCCATCCGCGATGGGGCGGTCTTGCCGATCCTGCATTTGAACGGCTACAAAATCAATAACCCAACCCTGCTGGCGCGCATTCCCAACGCCGAGCTTGAAAGCCTGATGCGCGGCTACGGTTGGGTCCCGTATTTCGTGGAGGGCGATGACCCCCAGGCGATGCACCAGAAGATGGCCGCCACCCTGGACGCCTGCATGGCCGAGATCCGGGGTATTCAACAAGCCGCACGCACCAGCGGCGAGGCCACTCGGGGCCACTGGCCGATGATCGTCCTGCGCAGCCCCAAGGGCTGGACCGGCCCCAAGACCGTGGACGGTAAGAAAGTGGAAGGTTTCTGGCGCTCCCATCAGGTCCCGCTGTCGGGGATGCACAACCATCCGGAGCACCTGAAACAGCTCGAAGACTGGCTGAGGAGCTACCAGCCCGAGGAACTGTTCGACGCCGCGGGCCGCCTCGTCCCCGAACTCAGAGAACTGGCCCCCAAGGGCAACCGGCGGATGAGCGCCAACCCACACGCCAACGGCGGCATCCTGCGCCGGGCGCTGCGCATGCCGGATTTTCGCGGCTACGCGGTGGACCCGGGCACCCCAGGCACCACCCGCGCGTTCAACACCAAGCCCCTAGGCGCGATGCTGCGCGACATCATGGCCGATAATATGCGCAACTTCCGCGTCTTCGGCCCGGACGAGAACGCGTCAAACAAACTCGACGCCGTCTATGAGGTCAGCAAGAAGACCTGGCTCTGCGACTATCTTCCGGAAGATGCCGACGGCAGCGAACTGTCACCCGACGGGCGGGTCATGGAGATGCTCTCCGAGCACACCCTGGAAGGCTGGTATGAGGGCTATCTGCTGACCGGACGGCACGGCTTCTTCGCCACCTACGAAGCCTTCGTCCATGTCATCGACAGCATGTACAACCAGCATGCCAAATGGCTGGCCATCTGCAATGAAATCCCCTGGCGGGCACCGGTTTCCTCACTCAATCTGCTGATCACCTCCACCGTCTGGCGCCAGGACCACAACGGCTTCACCCATCAGGACCCGGGCTTCTTGGACGTGGTGGTCAACAAGAGCCCCAAGGTCACCCGCATCTATCTCCCGCCGGACGTCAACTGTCTGCTCTCCACGGCCGATCACTGCCTGCGCAGCATGAACAACATCAATGTGATCGTGTGCGACAAGCAGAGCCATCTCCAATACCTGACCATGGATGAAGCCATCAAGCACTGCACCAAAGGGTTGGGCATCTGGGATTGGGCGAGCAATGACGAGGGGGTGGAGCCGGACGTGGTGATGGTCGGCTGCGGCGACATCCCCACCAAGGAGGCTCTGGCGGCCACGGCGATGCTGCGCGACGCCTTTGCCGACATCAAGATTCGCTTCGTCAACGTGGTGGACCTGTTCCGCATTCAGCCCGACACCGAGCACCCGCATGGGCTCTCACACAACGACTTCGACTCCATCTTCACCAAGGACAAGCCGATCATCTTCAATTTCCACGGCTACCCCTGGCTGATCCATCGCCTGGCCTACCGGCGCACCAATCACGCCAACCTACACGTGCGCGGCTACAAGGAGAAGGGCAACATCAATACCCCGCTGGAGTTGGCGATCAGCAACGAGATCGACCGCTTCAGCCTCGCCATCGATGTCATCAACCGGGTGCCGCGACTCCAGGCCACCGGCGCCCACGCCAAGGAGCGCTTCCGCGACATGCAGATCGAGGCGCGCGCCTACGCCTTTGAATACGGCATCGACAAGCCTGAGTTCGACGACTGGACTTGGCCGCTGTGAGACGCCGCGGCGGCTGAGCCGCCGTGCGGGCGGGGCCTGGCCCCGCCCGCCGTTTCCGCCACCCGCCCCGACGAGACACCCGCCCCAACGAGATGCCAATGAATACCGCCCAGACGCCGCAGAGTGAGCCCCAAGCCCCCGCCATCCCCCGCGAGCGCACCCGTACCGGCATGTCCCAGGAGGCCCTGAAGCAAGCCTTCATCGACAACCTGTTTTATGTGCAGGGGCGCTTCCGCGACGTGGCCACACCCAACGACCTCTACATGGCCGCCGCCTACACGGTGCGCGACCGCCTGCTGGAGCGTTGGCTCAAGTGCGCGCAGAGCTACAAGGACACCGCGGCACGCACCGTCTGTTACCTGTCCGCCGAGTTCCTGCTGGGTCCTCACCTGGCCAACAACCTGTTGAACCTGGGCATCACCGAAGCGGCCCAAGCCGCCGGGGTGGAACTGGAACTGGATTTCGCCGAGATCATGGCGACCGAGGAGGAACCCGGCCTCGGCAACGGCGGCCTGGGGCGGCTCGCCGCCTGCTATATGGACTCCCTGAGCACGGTCCAGATCCCGGCGATCGGCTACGGCATCCGTTACGAGTTCGGCATCTTCGATCAGGAGATCGAGAACGGCTGGCAGGTGGAAAAGAGCGACACCTGGCTCAAGAACGGCAACCCCTGGGAGATCCCGCGCTACAAACTGCGCTTCCCGGTCAAATTCGGCGGCCACACGGAACAGTATCAGGACGAGCACGGCGTGCTGCGCGTGCGCTGGGCCGCGGACCTGGAAGTCAATGGCGTTGCCTATGACACGCCCATCCTAGGCTACGGGGTGGGGAATGTCAGCCTGCTGCGCTTGTGGAAATCCGAGGCCCCCGAGTCGTTCGATTTCCAGGCGTTCAACGTCGGTGATTATTACGGTGCGGTCCACGCCAAGATCGAGGCCGAGACCCTTTCCAAGGTTCTCTACCCCAATGACGAGCCCGAGGCGGGCAAGGAACTGCGTCTCAAGCAGCAATACTTCTTCGTCTCCTGTTCACTCCAGGATATGGTGCGACTGCATCGCAATACGATCGGCAGCCTCGACCGCTTTGCCGAGAAGTTCGTCGCCCAGCTCAATGACACCCACCCGGCACTCGCGGTGGCGGAACTCATGCGGCTCCTGGTCGACGAGCACGGCATGGGCTGGGATCAGGCCTGGGACATCACCCACCGGACCTTCTGCTACACCAACCACACGCTGTTGCCCGAGGCACTGGAAACCTGGTCGGTGCGGCTGTTCGAGAAGCTCCTGCCGCGACATCTGGAAATCATCTACGAAATCAACCGCCGCTTCCTGGACGAGGTGCGCATCCGCTTTCTGGGCGATGAGGGCCGGGTGGCCCGGATGTCACTGATCGGCGAGGATGGCGGGCGGCGGGTGCGCATGGCGCACCTGGCGGTGGTGGGCGCGCGCGCCGTCAATGGGGTGGCCGAACTCCATTCGAACCTGGTCAAGACCACCATCCTCAAAGATTTCTATGAGCTTTGGCCGGAGCGCTTCCACAACGTCACCAACGGCGTCACCCCCCGCCGCTTCATCGCGGTGAGCAACCCGCGCCTGGCCAAACTCATCACCGAGACCTGCGGCGACGACCGCTGGCTGCGCGATCTGAGCTGCCTGCGCCAGTTGGAGCCCTATGCTGAAGATGCCGAATTCAGAGCGCGCTGGCGCGTGGTCAAAACCGCGGCCAAACGCGACCTGGCCCGCTGGCTGGAGCAGCACGCCTGGGTCAAGGTGGACCCGCAGAGCCTGTTTGACGTCCAAGCCAAGCGCCTGCACGAGTACAAACGCCAGCATCTGAACCTGCTGCACATCGTCAGCCTCTACCAGCAGATCAAGCAGGACCCCAACCACAGCGTGGTCCCGCGCACCTGCATCTTCGGCGGCAAGGCCGCGCCCGGCTATTACATGGCCAAGCTGATGATCAAGTTAATCAACTCGGTCGGTGAGGTGATCAATCACGACCCTCAGGTCAACGGCACCCTGCGCGTCGCCTTCATGCCCAATTTCAGCGTGCAGAACGGCCAGCGGCTCTATCCGGCCGCCGACCTCTCCGAGCAAATCTCACTCGCCGGCAAGGAGGCCTCCGGCACCGGCAACATGAAGTTCTCAATGAACGGTGCACTCACCATCGGCACCCTGGACGGCGCCAACGTGGAGATCCGCGAGGAAGTGGGGCCGGAGAACTTCTTTCTCTTCGGCATGACGGCCGATGAGGTTCGTCAGCGCCAGTCCGCAGGCTATCATCCCTGGGAGATCGCCCAAGGCGACGATGAACTCAAGTCCGTCATCGACCTGATCAATTCCGGACTGTTCTCGCATGGCGACTCCACCCTGTTCCGCCCGCTGACCGATCATCTGGTCAACCAGGACCCCTTCATGGTGTTGGCCGACTACCGTGCTTACGTCGACTGCCAGGCGCGGGTCGGCACGGCCTGGACCGATCAGAGCCACTGGGACCGCATGTCCATTCTGAATGTCGCGCGGATGGGCAAATTCTCATCGGATCGGGCGATTCGCGAATACGCGGAGCACATCTGGCAGGTCGAGGCGAAGCCGGTGGCGTGCTGAAACCCGGCAGCGGGCCTCAGGGGGCCAGCGGACCAAGGCCGTGCGGCCTGGCAGCCTGTCGGACTTTAGGCGATTTCCGAATAAGACGCTCCGTAGGAGCCCGCTTGCGGGCAACGTGACCTGCCGGAATCGCGTCATTGTGCCCCCACCCGTCGCCCGCAAGCGGGCTCCTACGGGTTGGATTTTTCGCGGAAATCACCTTACGTTAGGCACTGGTGCGATCGATCTTCCGGCCGCGATTGAACACGAACTCACATGCTAATGTCCGCCCGCACCGGCTCAATTATGCCCATCAGAAGGAATTCCGCATGATGTTCGAATTGCTCCGACACTATCCGGGGCCGCGCGGCCAACGCCCGGCACTTTTTGTCTCGTTGATACTGGTCCTGAGTCTGGGCCTGGGCCAGGCCGCGGCCGGGCTGAACGCGCCCGGTGACGCGGGGGCGACCCATGCCGACGCCCTGCGCGCGCAGGTGTCCGCCGCGGGCTGGCTGGCCGTGCGGGTGGATTTGCGCGCGTCGGCCGCGGGGGCGGGGAAGCGCCGCGGCGCCGGAGGACCTGGAGCAGACGGCGCAGGATCTGCTGTTCACCTTACCCGCCGGGTCTTATGACGCGGTCGAGCGGGCCGCGGGTTCAGCCAGCCTGACACTTCGGGTCGATGCCGACGGGTTGGATACGCTACTGGGCTCGGCTTGGGCAGCGGCGGTGGCCGCGGGCGGCAATCCGGAGATGCAGCGGCTGGCCGTCGGCAGTGATCACAGCCTGGCCCTCAAGACTGACGGCAGCCTCTGGGCCTGGGGGTGGAACGCGAACGGCCAGCTCGGCGACGGCACCACGAGTGAGCGCTGGAGTCCCGTGCCGGTCGCCGGATTCGGGGGATCATCCACCTCCAACGCCGACTTCATCGTCACCAACGTCGCCCTGAACCCCAGCGCCCCGCTCGCCGGTGGCACCTTCAGCGCCTCGGTCACCGTGAAGAATCGGGGCACCCAGGCCGGGAGCCCAGGGACCCTGCGCGTCTGGGCCAACCAGCGCGAGACCCAAGCCTGCGATGCCCCAGGGGACGCTGAGCTCAGCCTGGCGACCCTGTCGGCGGGCGCCAAACAGACGGTGTCGATCCGCCTGCCGGCCGGCACCGCCGAGTACAAGACCCTGCGGACCTTCATCGATAGCCAGTGTCAGACCGCGGAACCCGATGAGACCAACAACCAGTCCAGCCAGGGCTACCGGGTCTTCGCCCAGCCGATCGCGGACTTCGCGGTCACCGCTATCGCCCTGACACCCAACCGCCCCAGTGCCGGCGGCACTTCAGCGCCGCCGTGACGGTGAAAAACCGCGGCACCGCGCCCGGCGACGCCGGCACTCTCGCCGCCGGGGCCAGCCGCACACGGTCGTGCCCTGAACCGCCCTCCGGCGGTGACACGCGCCGTAACCCGACATCCCGGCGCGGAACGTCGGGTTACGTTACGCCCTCCCGACCTGCACGGACGTCTCTTGCAGGTCCGTGCTCGCTGCAAGGTACCATCCATGGCGCTTGATTCCGGCATCCTGCCGGAATGACGGTGCAACTTAAATTGGAACGGGTACTAGGTCGGCCACGCCGGTCACGCGCCTTTGACCTTGTTCCAGGTGTAAACCGAGGTTACCGCGTAATTCCACACCGCCCCGACGATGATCCCGGCGACGGCCGAGAGCACCCAGGCGGTCTCACCGACCAGTTGGGTCTCGAAGGCATAGGTGGCAATCCCGACGTTCGCGACCGCCCCCAGTGAGCAGGCGAGGGTGAATGACAGCCAGCCGCGCAGCATCCCCCAGCCGCGCAATTGCCGGTCGCGGTAGGTCACGGCATTGTTCACGAAGAAATTGAAGGTCATGGCGATGACGGCGGCGGCCGTCTGACCCGTCGCGAAACCGTATCCAGCCAGGTCATAGACCAGCCAGAGCACCAGCAGATGGACAAAGACCCCGGCACCGCCGACCAGCGCAAAGGGGATGAAGCGAATCGGAACATAGCGCCCCAGACGCTTGTCCAGCAGCATCATCAGATAGTCCCAGACCGCGGCACTGTCGAGCTTGCTTTCGCCCGCTTGCCGGATGCGGAACTCGTAGGGAATTTCGATGTAGCGCAGCGGCTTGGTGCTGGACGCAAAGATATCCAGCATGATTTTGAAGCCGATCCCCGACAGGTCGGCGACCGCCCCTTCCAAGACCTCGCGTTTGAGCAGAAAGAAGCCGCTCATCGGGTCCTTGACCCCCGCCTTGAGCACCAACCGGGACAGCCGGGTCGCGAATTGGCTGGCAAACTGACGCTCCTCGCCCCAGTCACCCAGACTCCCCCCGGCCACGTAGCGGCTGCCGACCGCGATGTCGTAGCCGTCGTCTTTCACCGCCCGCAGCATGGCGGGCAGGATGCGTTCGTCGTGTTGGAGGTCCGCGTCCATCACCGCCAGGAAGGGTGCGGCGGAGGCCAGCATGCCCTCGACACACGCGGTGGAAAGCCCCCGTCGACCGATGCGATGAATGATCCGCACCCGCGGATCGCGCTGCGCAATCGACCGCACCAGGGCGGCCGTGCCATCCGGTGAGTCGTCATCGACGAAGATGACCTCCCAGCGGATCGCCTGCAGTGTTTCCGCAAGCCGGTTCACCAGTTCCTGGATATTCTCCCGCTCGTTGAAGGTCGGGACGACGACTGAGAGTTCGGGGGACGGAGTCAAGATCACCTCAAGAAAAAGGGGGGATTGCCGGGCTTTGATCGTCGCTCCGGCCAGCCGGGGGAGTAGGATAGCGCGCAGTGTTTTCCACCTCGCCACGCTGCGCCATGCCAGACTGCCCGACCGCCGCAAATGTCAACGCCATCGCTCCAGCGCCAGTCCAAGAGGATGTCCTGCGCTGGTCTCAAATCGACCGGACGCAATCGACGGCCTTGTTCGCCCGATTCCGGATCGAGGTCCACGAAGATGAGGACGCGACCCCGATCCCCGGTAGTTACTGGGGCGAGTCCGAGGCTGGGCTAATCGGCAACCGATTGTATCTGCGCGCGGACACGCCGCTGCACTCGGCACTGCACGAGGCTTGCCACTGCATCTGCATGGATGCGGCGCGCCGGGCGGACTTGCACACCGATGCGGGCGGTGATTACGCTGAGGAGGACGCCGTATGCTATCTGCAAATCCTCCTCGCGGATTGCATCCCCGGCTGCGGACGGGTGCGTATGTTCGCCGATATGGACGCCTGGGGCTACACTTTCAGGCTCGGGTCGGCGCGAGCCTGGTTCGAACAGGACGCGCGGGATGCCCGTGACTGGCTGGTGCGCCAGGGTCTGATCGACGCCCAGGAGCAGCCGACCTGGCTCCTGCGCGGTTAACACGCGGGACCCTATACTCTCATTATCGGGCGTCCGGTCACCGCGGGCGCCCATTGACCGCGGAGTCACTCCCCATGCACATCGCCTGCCGTCTTCACTGTAGCGCACTGGTCGGGATGATCGCTGCCGCGATCCCCGCCGTGACCCTGGCCTGGACCGGCTATGGGCCTCCGGTCTACGGGCCGCCTGGTTATGGTGCACCCCCTTACCCCGGTACGCCTCCTAACCCGTTCCCGGAGCGGGCTCGTGCCTGGACAGCCCCTGGAATGCCAGGTCTCCCCGCACCCACCGG
>Ga0247840_10003111_pt1 | contig 28499 bp, 20 predicted proteins | sample LaCruzMarch2015__FD_192404 | JGI IMG/M metagenome (GOLD analysis project Ga0247840, IMG submission 192404) | Freshwater microbial communities from meromictic Lake La Cruz, Castile-La Mancha, Spain - LaCruzMarch2015_17m | ecosystem: Environmental > Aquatic > Freshwater > Lake | place: Spain...
GACGCCGGGACTGCGCAACCAGGACCAACATCCGGATGGGTTGTTGCCAGGGCTGCTCGGGTAACAACTCCAATAGCCGGTCAGCCTCGCCCGCCGGTTCCCGCAGGATGATGACGACGTGCTGATACGGCTCACCACGATCTTCCGCCAGCAGCAGTTCATCCATGGCGGCCGCGACCTCGTCCACGGCGACGGCCGGGATTTCCTCATAGGCGAGGGTCTCGATGACCGCTTCGCGTGAACCGGCCAGCGTGTCCATGATCAGGACCCGCGCTCCTGCGATCGGCGGCGGTATCGCCAGGCTGCATCCCGTGGCCGGCCGGCCCGGCAACTCGAACCAAAAACGCGAGCCATCCCCTTCCCGACTCTCCATGCCGATGGTTCCGTCCATCAGTTCCACCAGTGCCCGGCAGATGGCGAGCCCCAGGCCGGTACCGCCATAGCGGCGGGTGAACGACGTATCGACCTGCGAGAATGACTGAAACAGGAGGCCCTGACGATCCGCGGCGATGCCGATGCCGGTATCCCGCACCTCGAAACGCAGCCGCGGCGCGTCGCCGCCATCGGTTGCGAGACTCACCCGCACTTCCACCTCCCCCCGTTCGGTGAACTTGACTGCATTACCGATCAGATTGATCAGCACCTGGCGCAGCCGTCCGGAGTCCGCGTGCAGCCAATCGGGGACCCGCCGGTCACAGATGCAGGCGAAGCTCAGTTCGCGGCCTTCAACCTTGTCGGCAAACATGTCCGCCAGTTCTTCCATCAGGTCGCGCAGACTGAAATCCGACGCGTTCAGACTGAGTTTACCGGCCTCGACCTTCGAATAGTCCAGGATGTCGTCGATCACGTTGAGCAGGGCGTCTGCCGAGTTACGTACCACGTTGACGTATTCCTGCTGCTCCTGGTTCATGCGCGTTTCCAGCAGCAAATTGGTCATCCCCACGACGCCGTTCATCGGGGTGCGGATTTCGTGACTCATGTTGGCGAGAAACTCGCTCTTGGCCCGGTTGGCGGACTCGGCGGCCTCTTTGGAGTCGCGCAGTTCGCTCTCCACGCGCTGCCGTTCACGAATCTCCTGTTCCAGTTGCAGGTTTTTTTCCTGCACCGCCCGCTCGCGCAACCCGCTCTCGCGCAGGTGCGCCTGCAACGCCACCGCCCGGATGTTGAGCCGCAAGATCAGGAAAACCCCCAGCAGCACCACCACCGCCAGGCTTGCCATGCCGAAGAACAGGTGCCAGGGCTCCAGCCGGCCGTAAAGTCGGACCGCGGACATGATATCGAGCAACACGAAGTCGGTGTCGGGGATGAGCCGGGCCAACGCAATCATGCGCTCACCCTCGCCCGCCGGGCCGTCCCTGAACTCGAACACCTTCCCGTCCACCAGGTCGGGAGTCAGCACGAGCCGGCTCAACTCGGGGTTCAAGGCACCGCCCAAGCCCTGCAGGGTGCCATTGACGATGGTCGCCACCGCGGTATCGTCGCCGCTCCGACCCAAGTTGAGGACCTCGCGCACCACCAGACCGGCATCGAGAAAGGCGAGGAGCTGGCCCGCATAAACACCTTTGAACTCATGGGCGAGAGATACCACCAGGGTCCGTCCGTTGTCCAGCACCAGGATGTCCCCGTGCTGGTGTCCAGGGCTGAGCAGGGACTTCCAGGAGCGCTCCTGCGGGTCGCCCGCACCCTGATCGACCGCATCGACCAACACCGCGCCGGACTCATCGAGCAGAACCAGCCGCTGGTAAATCGCCTGACCCCCGATCCGTTTACGATCGATCAGTTCGGAAAACCGGGTGTTGATGGGGACCAGACTCTGGCTGAGCCCATAGCGCATACTCATCCCCAGCGCCCGATTCTCGAAGAATCCGGCCACTTCGCGGGACAGGGCCAGATTGGCCAGATCGTCGCGCCGTTCGCTGAAGAAATACTGAAGCGCCGCCACCCGGCGCCCGCTCTCCAGGCGCCGCTGCTCCTCCATTGTCTGGCGCAGGTTGGTGGCTGACCAGTAGTTGGCAACCAGGAGAAAACCGACGTAGAGCGTCAGGACGACACTGATCAGGATCGTGGCAACGCCATACCTGGGTCTCAGATGACTCAACGGACCCCGTGACTTGGGCTCGTACATACTCGTTGTCGCACTCCGGCACGAATGGCTGTTCGTCGTCGCTGAACGCGGGGCAAGCACGGTCGCCGCGTCGGGCCGACATCCACCCGTTGATACCGGGGGGCGGCCTGCGACACCAGGCTAAAGCATAACCTCAAGCGATGGCGATCAGGTGCCGGATTGGCGGATTCTTTCCCATCAGGGTGTGCCGCGCTGAGGCGAATCCGTGATCACGGGACGCGGGCGGACGGGGGAGCGTGACGGACCACCGAAAACCGGAACGGGGCCTCAAGGCGATTCCCGAAGAATTTCGTACCACGCGGGCTCAACCGCCGGGGACCCGGGCGAGGCGACAGGAGGCCGACGCTTTAGCGGGCGGCGGTGCCGCGTCCGGCTGAAGCCTCGACCTCCGGTCTGCGGCGGAGCGGCCAGTCAGTCGGTAATCGCCGCCGGCGATTCCGGCAGATAATCGGGGAAATAGTCCACCACAAAGGGGTAGTAGGCCAGTGCCATCCGCCTGAACTCCCCACTTGCCTTCAACTGTGCCAGGAAGTGATTGAAGGCGTCGCGCAAATCGTTGTCGCCGGGCCGAAAGGCCGGAGCCATGTCCTGACGCTCACTCACCGGTCCGATGACCTTGATCTCCCCCGGCCATTTCTGGAGGGCGACCAGCGCATCCGGAACATCGAGCAGGGTCAACTCGGACTCGCCGTTGATGACCGCCGGGGCCAGTTCGTTGAGGGTGCCTTTGAAGAGCGAGACCTTGGCGCCGGTCGCCTTGATGTCGTAGAGGTCCGGATCAAGGCAGGTGTTCGCCATGCCGAGCAAGGTGCGTTTGGGCATCAATGCCTTGGTGGCCAGGATATCCTGGTCAAGAATCGGGCCAGGTTCAATGGGTGACACCGGCAGATCGGCCCGCGACACCAGCCACACCTGAGTCGGGAAGGTCGGCTCCGCGAAACTGACCACCTTGGTCCGCCAGGGGATCACGGTCATGCCGTTGGCGATCACATCGCCACGGATCGGGACCTTACCAACGACCTCGAAGTCGTCACCTTTGCTCTTCACGGTGCGCCCGGTCAGATCGCCGATGATCTCGGCCCAGTCGCTTTGCACGTATTGGTAACGCACGCCCAAGTGCCCCGCAAATGCGCGCATCAGTTCGACATCCATGCCGTCCCCGGCGCCGGTGACGAAGTTGGCGTAAGGAATGCCCAGATGGCGCAGGACGCCACGCTCTTTGACCTGCGCAAGACCGCCCGCCGCGACGGCGGCCGCCGCGAGCAAGAGCATGAGCGCCACCCCTAAGACCCAGTGGCACGGAACAGCACGACGTCGTAAACAACTCAGCGATGGCCGGATCATGATTAGGTCTCCACTTCGGGCCTGCATAACGTTAAGCTTAGCTTATATGCAAGATACAGCCCGCGGCACCTGTCCTCTGCGCCCCTGAGCGAAAAACCCGCCTGAGATGCTCAACGCTGACGACCCGAGTCAGTCCGAACCCGCCGAATTTTGCACATTGCAACGCAAACCGAATCGCGACTCGGAAATTCGGGATCGCGCACGGGCGACGCGCCCCCGCCTGTCGGTCAGGCGGCAATGGCTATCCGATGACGGCGCGTGGGGTCCAAGGCCGCGACCAGTGACTCGAATTCCCGCGGGACGCGCAGGACCCAGCCGCGGAACGGGTCATCCAGGCTGCCGACGCGCAGCCGCGGCGGCCGATCGTGACTCACCTCGACCAGGATGAGTCCGAACTCGCCCACCAGTCCGTCCGATTCGACCAGCCGCACCTCCTTGGTCAGGGCGCCCAGCCGCGTCAGCGTGTCGGGCTGGAGACGGTCCGGCCCAACGAGATCCGCCAACAGACCGATCAGGAGTAATTGTTTGTAGGCGGATTCCGGATCGAAGGCGTCGTCACTCAGCACCAGTGAGTCACCGTGCAGCCGCACGCTGCCGCGCATCACTAAATAGACAAACAACTCGTGCAGCGACTGCCACGCGCCCGCGGGCCACAGACGGCCGGCGCGAACCGCGCCGAGGATTTGGCTGCCAAGGAACCGAAAGGCATTCCGCACGGCCCACTGACGGGACTGTACCAGACTGTCGGCGTAGCCGGTGTGACCACGGCCCAGCTCGTGCAATAAGTGCAGACAATTATTTGCCATCGCGGCATACAGCCGCTGCTCCAGCGAGAGACCGGGGCCGGGGGTCGGGCCACCCGCCGCTGGACGCGTCATTGGCAGCGTCTTGGGCAGGGCCGCGGCAACATGGAGAACGGCTCTTTTCAGCCCGCGCAACATCGCATAACGGGTCTCCGCACTCACTGTCGTATGTTGAAGATTCTCCAACTCAAGAATCAAGCCGGTCAAGGCACGGCTCAGACCCAGGCTGCGAAAGCGCTTGATCCGCGCCGCGTAGGCCAGGTCAGGCCCCAGGCCATCGGCACCATAGACCGACGATCCAGAATCGGCGTCATGCCGGTCGGGACGGGCATTGTGGTACATTGATCAAATCTCCTAGCTGCTGTACGACGCTGACGGCGTCTTTATTTTTCGGTCGCAATTGCGGTATGCCGATTTCCCTCTACCCTAACGCTAACAAGTGGCGCCGAAATAGCCAGCCTCCCGCGACGAACGCGTCAATAAACGCGACGAACGCGGTTGCGGCACTTCGTCAGACCGGTTCGCCGGGCCGATGCGTCAGGCATGACCGGGACTTGCGCGCCACCATGCCGCCCCATGACAATCCGCGGCGACCCGGTTGGCCCGCGGAGCGAACCCAGGCACCACCGCGAATGAACACGTCGCGCAGACCTTTCCGGTCACTGCCTCGCGCATGGTTTTCCACCCAGGAACCCTTATCTAAAAGTGAAGTGGAACCACGCACCGAAAGATCAACCGGCAAATCGCAACGCTTACCGGCAGCACCAAATCCGACTGCCGCGGCGCCGGGCAGCCTCCGCGTGAGATCGCACTGTTTCTTCGCTGTCCTGATGCCACCCACAACCTTCCACCTAACCCTCTGAAAACCTGAGACGGCCATGAAGCTCAACACACTCCTCTCTGCCGTGCTGACACTGATAGTCGCCGGCCTCGTGACCTTGCCCCAGACCGCGGACGCCCGACGCATGGGCAGCGGGGGCAATGTCGGCAAGCAGTACAGCACACCGGCCCAGACCCAGACGCCCCCGGCGGCAGCCCAGCGTCCGGCCCAGACCCAGTCCCCGGCGGCCGGCGCCGGTGCACGGGCACCGCAGGCCAGCGGCGCCAGCCGCTGGCTCGGCCCCCTGGCCGGTCTCGCCGCGGGCGGACTCCTCGCGGCCATGCTCTTCGGCGACGGCTTTGAAGGATTTCAGATCATGGACTTCCTGCTGATCGCCGCATTGGTGTTCGGCGGCTTCATGCTGTTCCGCATGTTGCGCCGCGGCCGGGCGACCCCGCTGCCGGCCGGTGCCGGGGCCTACGCCCGCACCCCCGCGGGCGGTGACGTGCGCGACACGGGCGGCAGGTCGGCCCAAGGCGTCCGCGGCGGCGCGGCGCCGTCCCGTAGCGCGACCCCTGATCAGGCCCCCACCTGGTTCAACGGGGCCGAGTTCGTCGCCGGCGCCAAGAGCCACTATGTCAACCTCCAGGCCGCCTGGGACAAGGGCGATTTCGCCGATCTCGAGGAGTATCTGACCCCCGAGATGAGTGCGGAACTCAAGCGCGACCGGGCGCGGCTGAGCGGTCCGCAGTTCACCGAGGTCGTCCGTCTCCAGGCGGAACTGGTCTCGGTGCGGCGTGACGGCGACCAAGTCGTCGCGAGCGTCCTCTTCTCCGGGCTGATCCGCGAGGACCAGCAGGGCCCGGCGCAAGACTTCCGCGAGATCTGGCATGTGCAGCACGGCTGGGCAAGCCCGGACGGCAACTGGTATGTGGCCGGCATCCAACAGGCTTGACGGGGTTTAGTCCATGTCTCCTACCGACGCCCCGCGCCACGGCAAGACCGGCAAACCGATCGACACGGCAAAACTCGACCGCGTGGTCGCGGAGGCCCGCAAGGCGACGGACGAGCGGGCCGCCGGTTACCGCGAACAGGCGCTCAAGCTCTACCCTTGGGTCTGCGGACGCTGCAGTCGGACCTTCGACCGCAGCAACCTGCGTGAGCTGACTGTTCACCACAAGAACATGGACCACGACCACAACCCGCCGGACGGCAGCAACTGGGAGCTCCTGTGTCTGTACTGCCACGACAACGAGCACCAGAAATACGAGGAACACCTTGCCGCCCTGGCCGCCGGTCGCGGCGGCCGGGCTGCCGGGGGCGGCGGCGGCGGGACGAAGCAAACCACACATAACCCCTTCGAGGCGCTGGCGGACCTGTTGAAAAGAAACGAATGAGCATTGCCGATGCGGGTACCCCGTCGCGTTACACCTTTTTCGCGACTGCGCCGCTCTACCTGGGCAGCCTGCTGGCCGAGGAACTGGATCGTCTCGGCCTGGCCGGGGCAGTCGAGGCACGCGGGGGTGCGCGCTTCACCGGCACCCTGGAGGACGGTTATCGGGCCTGCCTCTGGTCGCGGGTCGCCAACCGCATTCTGTTGCCCCTGGCGCAGTTCGCGGCCCATGGCAGCGAGGCACTCTATGCCGGCGCCATCGAGATTCCCTGGGAAGACCACCTGACCCTCGAGCGGACCTTCGCGGTCCGCTTCGACGGCGTCCTGGCCGGAGCCAACAACAGTCAGTTCGCTGCACTCAAGATCAAGGACGCCATCGCCGACCGGTTCGTGCGCCGCTGCGGACGCCGCCCCAGCGTGGACCCGGATCAACCCGATCTGCTGATTCACTGCTATGCCTTCCAGGACGCCGCCACCGTCGCCCTGGACCTCTCCGGCGGCTCCCTGCACCGTCGCGGCTACCGCGAGGAAGGGGCCGCCGCCCCACTCAAGGAGAACCTGGCCGCGGCCATCCTGCTGCGCGCCGGCTGGCCTGCCATCGCCGCCGACGGCGGCGACCTGCTCGACCCCATGTGCGGCTCCGGCACCCTCGTCATCGAGGCCGCGTTGATCGCCGCGGACATCGCACCCGGCCTGCTGCATCAGCGCTTCGGCTTCCTGGGCTGGTCGGGGCATGACCCGGCGATCTGGGCGCGGCTCATTGAAGAAGCCGGGATTCGGCGTGACGCCGGACTGCACCGCCTCCCGTCACTGCGCGGCTATGACGCCAATCCGAGTACGATCCGCGCCTCGTTGGCCAATCTGGAGCGAGCCGGTCTCGCCGGACGCGCCCATTTCGAACGGCGCGAACTGGCGGAGTGTCACCCTGGGCGCGAAGGCGACCGGGGCCTGGTGGTCATCAACCCGCCGTACGGCGAACGACTCGGCGCGGACACCGACCTGCCCGCGCTCTACGCCCGCATCGGCACCACGCTCAGGGAGCGCTTCACCGGCTGGCGTGCCGCGCTGCTCACCGGCAACCCCGACCTCGGCAAATACATGGGTCTGCGCGCCACCCGCATGCACACCCTGTACAACGGCCCAATCGAGTGCCGGCTGCTGCATTTCGATGTGGATCCGCGCTATTTCGTCTCCAATCGGCCCCGGGTGCTGGCTCCGGAGGAACGCGGGGAAGGTGCGACGATGCTCGCCAATCGCCTCGCCAAGAACCTCAAGGCGCTGCGCAAATGGCGCGACCAGCAGCACATCACCTGTTACCGGCTGTACGACGCCGACCTGCCCGAATATGCCGTCGCCATCGATATCTACCAGGGCGAGCAGCGCTGGGTGCTCGTGCAGGAATATGCCGCCCCCGCGACCGTCGACCCACGTGACGCGCGCCGCCGCCTGCGCGAGGCCCTGAGCGTCATTCCGGAAGTCCTGGACGTTCCCGAAACGCAACTGTTCTTCAAGGTGCGTCGACAGCAGAAAGGCGACAGCCAATACGAGCGCTTGGGTGAGACCAACCGCTTCTACGAGATCGCCGAGGGCGGCCACCGCTTCCTCGTCAATTTCGAGGATTACCTGGATACCGGACTCTTCCTGGATCACCGCGACACCCGCCGGATGCTGGGCGAACTGGCCGGCGGCAAACGCTTCCTCAACCTGTTCGCCTACACCGGTGCCGCCACCGTCTATGCCGCCCGCGGCGGGGCCGTCACCACCACCACCGTAGACATGTCGCGCACCTATCTCGACTGGGCGCTGCGCAACCTGGAGCTCAATCAGATCCCCACCGTGGGACATGAGGTGATCCAAGCCAACGCACTCGACTGGCTGCGCCAGGTCGAGGGCCGACGCCGCTTCGACCTGATCTTCCTCGACCCGCCCAGTTTCTCCACCTCCAAACGCATGGACGAGACACTCGACATCCAGCGCGACCATGTGGCCCTGCTGCGCGCCACGGTGCGACTGCTGGAGCCGGACGGACTGCTGATCTTCTCCAACAACCTGCGGCGCTTTCGGATGGACCTGGAGGCCATGCCCGAATTGGACATCGTGAACATCAGTCCGGAAACCCTCCCCCGCGACTTCGCCCGCAACCCGCGCATTCACAACTGCTGGCGTATCCGGGTAAGGAACACCCCACTAATCACTTAAATCAGGCCGTTAGGAAATGCTTTCGTTGTCGTTGTCGTAATCGGATAAGCGATTCAATTCGCGCACAAGCAACCCGCTGTCGATCAGATTTCGATTCACTACGTCGCCGCGACGAATCGGGCCGCCAAGCCTGACACAAACTCGATTACGATTACGACAACGATTGCTTGTTCTGGACTCTTTACAAGGGTGATGAAACGATGCCAGTCCCACGCTCCAGTTATCTGTCCATCGACAGCCACGAGATCCATCTGACCACCTGGGGCGATCCCGCGGCGCCCGTCCTGGTGCTGTGGCACGGTCTGGCCCGTACCGGCCGCGATTTCGATACGCTGGCCCGCCATTTCGCCGACCGCTACCAGGTGCTGTGCCCCGACACCATCGGCCGCGGCCTGTCGAGCTGGTCGGCGACACCCGACGACGATTACACCATCCCCACCTATTGCGGACACGCCATCGCCTTGCTGGATCAACTGGGCGTCGCCCAGTGCCGCTGGGTCGGCACCTCCATGGGCGGATTGATCGGCATGGCCTTGGCCGGCACCCCAGAGACGGCGGCGCGGATCGAGCGGCTGGTGCTGAACGACGTGGCGCCGCGTCTCAACCAGTCGGCCATCGAGCGCATCCTGGCCTATGTCACCATCGTCCCCGAATTCGCGAACCTGACCGAATTCGAGACCTTCTTGCGCACGGTCTACGCCCCCTTCGGCCGCCTGACCGACGGCGAATGGCGGCTGATGGCCGAGACCTCCATGCGCCGCCGCGACAGCGGGCGCATCTCGTCGCATTACGACCCGGCGGTGATGCGGGTCTTCGCCGAACAGTTTCAGGACTTCGACATGTGGGCGGTCTTCGACGCCATCACCTGCCCGGTGCTGGCCCTGCGCGGCGCCCAGTCGGATCTGGTCGAACCCCAGGTCGCCGAGGAGATGACCCGACGGGGTCCCAAGCCGCGGCTGGTCACCATCCCCGGCTGTGGGCACGCACCCGCCCTGAACACGGCCGAGCAGATCGCGGTGCTGGACGAGTTCCTGGCGGGAACCTGAGTCATCCCGGCAGCACTGCCCCTGGTCGACGGTCAGCCGAACCTGCGGATCAAAGCTGTGGAAATCGCTGTCAAATAAGGAAAAAGCGGCGAACAGGGTCCTGCTCCGGCGCGCGACCCCGCGCGCGACGTCACGATTGTTTCATTTGAACTGCACGGCGTTGTCAACTATCGTACCTAAGATAATAAAGAGGTTGGATAAACTGAAAGGAGGAGATGCTTATCATGATGGCAGAACGCAGATACAGTGCCCGCCACCCGATCGATCTCAAGGTCCAGATCCTGTACCGCGGGCGGCGCTTCCTGGGTGCCCAGGGGCGCAACCTGTCCAATCAGGGGATGTACCTCGAGGTGCGTAACGTCACGCTGCCGACCGGCACCCTGATCGAACTGGAGTTGGAGTGTCTGGGCAGGGAATGGCTGCTGGAGGCGGTGGTGACACACCGCTGCCGCTCCGGAGTCGGGGTCATGTTCCGTGAGCCCCAGCCGAAGATCTACCAGGGGTTGACCCACCAGGTACCGGTGATGCCCCCGCCGCAGGGAATGAACAAGGAGCGCACCCGCCTGGCGCGCGGCTGAGGGTCGCATTTCATTGGATCACCGGTCGCGGGCGCCCGCAGGGTGAAGTCTTACCGTGAAAGCCCAGCCGAGACCTTGTGGGAGCGGCCTCCGGCCGCGACGGGGCCTCGCAAACTGCCGCAGGTCGCAGGTGACCGCGGCCTCGCGTCGCGGCCGGAGGCCGCTCCCACGACAGACTTTCATGGTCCGGCAACCCGCCGGACTCCGGGGTTCGTCAATCCCAGGTAAACAACACCCATTGCGGGATGCTGATGTTCTTGGGCGAACTGTCGCGCACGTCCAGGGTGCCGTCCCCGTCGGTATCGACCAGGAAATAAGGCGGCCCGAACTGCGGCTGGATCTTGACCATATAGAGCGCCCCGCGGACCCGGTACTCGTAAATGGTTTCATCGCCGCTCTCGCGGATGGTGATCTCGGGCTCCACCGCGTCGCCGGCGACCGGCGTCGGCTCGACCGTGGGCGCCTGGAGGAAACCGCCCGCACCGTCGGCCGCCGGCGGGGCCGGGTCCTGGGCGAACACGGGGAGGCCAAATGCCGGAAGCAGCAGGGCCAGGAGCAGCAAAATGGGCGCGGCGCGGTGTTTCATCTGGGAGCGTTTTCACCTGGTCGATAAAGAGGACCATGGTAGTACGAAAGGCGCCGAAATGCCTACCCGGAGGCTGACATCGATCCATCGCGATACCGGCCGGGCTCGGGCATAATCGAACGCTCTCTCCCCTTCACTCGGCACTGTGTCCCGGATCACGGATGAAAGGCCTCAACCCCAGCCAAGACGAAGCCGTCCGCTACACCGCGGGTCCCTTGCTGGTGCTGGCCGGCGCCGGCTCGGGCAAAACCCGGGTCATCACCCGCAAGATCGCCCACCTGATCGGTGCCTGCGGCATCGCGCCGCGCCATATTTGCGCCGTCACCTTCACCAACAAGGCGGCGCGGGAAATGCGTGAGCGGGTCACCAAAGAACTGCGGGGCCGCGACAGCCGGGGCCTGACGGTCTGCACCTTTCATACCCTCGGCCTGGATATCCTGCGCCGGGAACACGCGGCGGCCGGCCTGCGCCCCGGCTTCTCGCTGCTCGATGCCCAGGACAGCGAAGCCCTGATCAAAGAGCACCTGCGCGGCACCGCCAACCCCGACGCGCTCAACCCGGCGGCGGTCGCGCAGCGGATCTCGCGTTGGAAAAACGACCTGATCGACCCCGCCGCAGCGCTGAGCCATGCCGAAGACGATTACGAAGCGCAACTCGCCGGACTCTACGCCGACTACGAGCGCAGCCTGCACGCCTACAACGCGGTCGACTTCGACGCCCTGATCCTGGGACCGGTGCGGCTCTTTGCCGCCCATCCGGACCGGCTGGAGCACTGGCAGGGACGCATCCGCTATCTGCTGGTCGATGAATATCAGGACACCAACGGCGCCCAATACGAACTGGTGCGCCAACTCGCCGGACCGCGCGGTGCCTTCACCGTGGTCGGCGACGACGACCAATCCATCTACGCCTGGCGCGGCGCCCGCCCTGAGAATCTGGCACGGCTCAAAGTCGACTATCCGCTGCTCGAAGTCATCATGCTGGAACAGAACTACCGGTCCAGCGCCCGCATCCTGGGGCTCGCCAACCACCTGATCGCCAACAACCCGCATGTCTTCGCCAAACGCCTGTGGAGCGACCACGGCCCCGGCGACCGGCCGCGCGTCCTGAGCTGCCGCAACGAGGACCACGAGGCCGAGCGTGTCGTCTCCGAGATCCTGAACCTGCGCTTCACCCATGGTGCGCCCTGGGGTGAGATCGCCATCCTCTACCGCGGCAACCACCAGGCGCGCCCCTTCGAGAAGACCCTGCGCGAACACAGCGTACCCTACTTCCTGAGCGGCGGAACCTCCTTCTTCGCGCGCACCGAGGTCAAGGACCTGATGGCTTATCTACGCCTGCTCGCCAACCCCAACGATGACGCCGCCTTCCTGCGCGTGGTCAACACCCCGCGCCGCGAGATCGGCCCCACCACCCTGGAAGCCCTGGCCGGCTATGCCCGCGGCCGCGGCATCGGGCTCCTGGCCGCCAGCGGCGAACTGGGACTGGGCGAACACCTGGGCGAGCGCCAGCGCGAACGGCTGCACGCCTTCACCAACCTCATCCAGACCTTCGCCCAGCGCGCCGCGAGCGCCCCGACCACCGCCCTGCGCGCCCTCACCGACGCCATCGACTACGGCATCTGGCTGCGCGAAAACGCTTCGAGCCAGGCCGTCGCCGATCGCCGCATGAGCAACGTCAACGAACTGATCGACTGGCTCGGCGCCCTGAACAAAGGCGACCAACCCGAACGCACCCTGAACGAAATGGTCAGCCATCTCACCCTGATCGACGTCATGGACCGCCAGGAAGAAGCCGCGGGCGGCGACCGCGTCCACCTGATGACCCTGCACGCCTCCAAGGGACTGGAGTTCCCCCACGTCTTCCTGGTCGGCATGGAAGAAGAACTCCTCCCCCACCGCACCAGCATCGAAGAAGACACCATCGAAGAAGAGCGCCGCCTCGCGTACGTCGGCATCACCCGCGCCCGCCGGACACTCACCTTCAGCCTGGCGCGGCGGCGCAAACTCTACGGCGAGCTGATCCGCACCGAACCCAGCCGCTTCCTCGCCGAACTGCCGCAAGACGCCCTGGAGCGCGACGACCAGCACACACCCGACCCCGCCGCCAGCCGCTCGCGCGGGCTGGCGCATCTGGCGAATCTGCGGGGTATCCTGGGGCAGGATTGAGGCGCGTAGAACAGACGACCAGGAGTCCAAGGCTGCAAAAGGCATCGCACGCTCGTGACACCGCTCCGCGGTTGGAAAGCCAGCCACTCGGAACTCAAGTCCCAAGCATTCGCGCCGGGTCATGGGGTGCCCCGGCCGCGAGCCACTCCAACGGGTGCTCGCTCTCCATGGTTGGATTGACCCATACGACGTCGCGCAAGACGGCCAGCGTCAGGGAGCAGGCACGAAAGTGGTTGCGAACCTTTTCATCGTGAGCAGCAACCGAAGCGTTACCCGCAGCGGCGCATGCCTCGATCAAATGGGAATCCTTCAGCATCGCCGCACTCCAGGCATCCGCCGTCTCGGTATCGTTGTTCGCTCGGTGCTTGGCACAGGCAACCAAGCCCCGTCGAAGCAGTGGGTCGCCAATGGATTGCAGTCGCACCACCCGCCTTCCCGCGTACATTGAGGTAAGCCATTGCCGCGCGAATCGAGACCGATGTGTCTTCCACTCGGCATGAAGTTCGCTGCCGAACACGAGCGACAGTGATCCCGAGCGGATCGCTTCAAGAAATGCGCGGCACGCGCGAGAGGTAGGGTGCTCCGTTGCACCTGCTGCCTGCGCGATGGATGCGTCCACGACAATCGAACTGCACTTCAAAGTCATCCTGCGCTCCGCGCCTCGACGGCATCGAGGTAAGCGCCTTCGACGTCCAGCGCTACATCGTCGAAGTCCGTTGGCCACTCGCCAAAGGCGCCGTCAGCGTCGAGTGCGGCCCGGCTCACCGCGGAAGCGCCGGTTTCCGGATCGCGCGCGAACCAATTAAGGCTCACGTCATGCTCACTAATCTCGCCGAGAGCGATCGCCGTTTGAATGCTGCGCAGCAAGATCGCGCTATGCGTCTCGACGACGACCCGCACGCCGCGCCTTGCCGCCGCCACCAGCGTTGAGGCCATCGCGGCCTGCGCCCGTGGATGCAAATGTAACTCGGGCTGCTCGATATAGACCAGACGACCGGCGTCGGCAACGCGGAGCGCCACCAGCACCGGCAGGCTTTGGGATACGCCGAAACCGACATCCGCGATGTCCACAAGATCCTGGTTGGTCAAACGGCGGTCCGCGGGAAGGCGTCCTACGCGGAGTTGAACCTGAGTGTCGTTGACCGGCTCGGCGCTAATAGAGGGCGCCAAGCCGAGCATTTGCAGGTCCTGCACCAGTGCCTCAAAACGCGACTCATCCAAACGTTGCCAATGCCGGATCAGGCTGGCCACATAGGGCTCAAAGGTGCCGGGAAAGTGGCGCATGACTTCCGTCGTTTGGTAAGCGCGCTCCGGATTGCCGCGCAGACCGGGAACGTGGATGATGTCCTGAAGGTTCGGGATCAATGGTGCGGCCGGCTCCAAGACCCTGCGGTCACTCGCTCTCACCAAGGCCAGATAGGTCAACATTGGATTGTTCGAAGACAATTCAAGAAATGCAAAACTGCGTCGCGTACTGATCTCCGGAATCGCGGAATCGCTATTGTCGACCAGATCATCAACTAAGATGCTGCGCAAAGCGGTCCAGAGTTCGGACTTATCACTCGACGGCGTGATCGTTGCCATTGGGTCGCCGCGCGAGCGTCGAAATGACATGGCCTTGATATCGAACTTGCGGTCGTCCCGGCGCCCATAGACCATACGAATGGCTGTGCCTTGGACGCTATCCACCTCAATCTCGAATTGGTCGCGGCCATCAGACAAGAACTGCTCCGCCGACGTGAAGTGAACGCAAGGTCCATTCAACAGCAAGGCTCCCGGATCGAACGGTGCTTCCAGCGTTTGTTTCCACAAGAGAAGGGGCTGCATAATGCTCGATTTGCCGGCGCTGTTGGCTCCCGCCAATAGGGTAAGCGGTGCAACCTCGATCTGCTGCTCGGTGGCGATGGACTTGAAGCCCTTGACAGCGATACGCATGATTCCCGACTCGGGGGCAGGTACTCGGAGAGGGCGATCAGGCATAAATGTCCACCAATAATTCGAGGGCGTAGAAGGACTAGGATCGAGTATTGATCAGTCGCCGGACCGGGTACTGCCCCAGCGCCACGCGGATCGGCGCCCGCAGACCCTCCCCGTAATACATCGCCTGATACTTGGGCATCTGTTTGATGCGGTCGGTATAGAGCCCGACCTGGTCCGCGCCGGCGAAACTCTTGGCCATCAGCTTGGCGTCGGGCTCATTCAGACGCAGGGCCAGATAATTGGCGACCGCGGTGAAGAGCGACGGATCGAAGTCCTTGGCCTCCTGGGACGCGATCACGAAGGCGATGCCGTACTTGCGGCACTCCTTGACCATGGTCGGAATCAGCTTGAGGCGCGCGGCGCGATGCGCCTCGTCGAAAATCACCGCATGGGTGATGCGCCCCTGGGTCCCGCGACGGAACATCCCCTGATACAGGTTATGGAGGACAAAGGTCGCAAAGGCGCGTTGCAGGTTCTCGTTTTGGGTACCGTGGATCGCGATCAAGGACAGCCGCCCCTGGTCCAGCAGGGTCGGCGCCCCGCTGCCGGCGTCGAATAACCCGTAGTCATCCAGCTCGTTCAATCGGGTGAGCAACCCCTTATCGGGCTTCTCCTCGGCGCGCAGTCGGTCCAGGAAGGTGTGGAACGCCGGAACTTCGCCGGTCCGGCTCGGTGACCAGCCCTGGTCCAGATAGCTCTGCTTCAACGCCTCGCGCAGCCGCCCGAGCTGGACGTCGCCCAAGTCCGGGAAGATCGCCGAGAAGATATCGCGCAGCATCCCAACGTTGTCCAGATAAGCGAGCGGATTGTCCCCGATCACCTCCATCGGATTGAAACCCAGGCCCGCATAACGCACGACCAGCGGCGGTTCGGCCAGCGCGGCCCCCAGCTTCTCGTCAATGTCTTCGTGATAGGAGAAGACGATGGGCGTCACCCCCTGCTCCTCAAGCTGGAGACAGATATTGATCAGGCTGGTGGTCTTGCCCATTCCGGGTTGACCCAGAATCATCAGATGCGGATTGGCGCGGATGTTGGCGCGCCAGATCACCGGCGCGTCGCCCGACTCCCGGTGACCAAGCAGCACCGTTGCCTCGCCCGTTGCCGCCAAGCGGCTTGCGGCGTCGCCGACAAAAGGTATCTCAGTCTCGTGAAAAGGCATCTCAGTCTCGTGACACCGCTCCGCGGTGTCACGCCGGTCTGAGGCGCTCTGCGCCGAGTGGTCGTGCTCAGTTGGCGGCAGGTCAAGGTCAGGGACCGCAGCCCGGAACCCCATTGGGTCCGTTACACCATGCAACAGTATCGCTTGAGCAGCGGAATCGCCCGCCCCGCTCGCCGTCTCAGGTCTCTCGCCACCAGGACCATCGGAACCTGCCATGTCATCCGGTGCCGCCGCCCGCGGCTCGGGCAGGATATCCGGCCCGAACAACCACAGATCAGCCTCCCCGCCGTGCTCCATCTGCACTGGCTGCCGTCCGCCAAATTCCGGGCAAAAGACGAAGCCGATCCGCTGGAGATCCAACCCATCAGGCGGGTCCGTCTCCCGCCGCACCACCCGGTCGATCTCCCGCAAGGCGGTGTTGAACGCCTCCTCCGCCAGCCCGTGTCGGCGTCCCTTGCGTGCGTAAAAGCGCAGGATGCGGGCCAGCCAGGCGCGATTGACGGTCTTCTCCAAGGCCGAGGTCCGGGTGCCAAAGAGTTGATTCCAGCGCTGACAGGATGCCGCGAGCTGGCGTTCCATCCCGGCCGCCAAGTCCGCGGAGCGGGCGGTCTTGAGATAGCGCCGGAACTTCACCTCCACGAAGGCCAGTCGCAATCCGCCTTTCCTGGTCGCGCTCACATAGAGCAGATCGGCCCGCTGCTCGCCGCCCTCGACCAGCTTCCCCGGCTCCCGGAACAGTTGGGGCACGTCATCGAGCGGGATCAGGAAGCCATCGGCCAGCGACAGCCAGGCCGGGTCATCCTTGGTCGCCCGCGCGCAGTGATGTTGCGCCAGCGCCACCGCAATCATCTCCTGGGCCGCGTTGCCGGCCCCGGCCAAGCGCAGCGCCAGCCGTCCACTAACGGCCTTGAGTGCTTCCAACAGATAAGCGCAGTTGCGCGGACTGGCGGACAAGCCCATCTCACCGAGCGCGCCATCCAGCAGATTCACCACCTCATCGAAGCTGCTGGTCGAGGTGATCAACTGCATGAATCCCAGATCATCGCGTTCCGGCACGCAGTCGATGATGTAGTTCTCGTAAACTCGGGGCAGTTCGCGCGGCGAATCGAAATACTCGATCCCGGCGTTGCGGTCGGCCGTCACCACCCAGTCGCACAGCCGGTGCAGGTCTTGCAGCAGGTCCGCCTGATCCGCATTGACCTCAGTCACCAAGACCGGCCAATCATCCGCCCCGCCGCCCAGGTGGCGGGCCGTCGCCCTCAGGATATGCGCATGCAGACTCACCTGGCGCTTGGTCAAAATGCCGGTCACTGGATGCTTTTCCCCGTCCGGATTTGGCGGGATAAAGCTCAACCAGTGGGGCGTCGGCGCGGCCTGGAACTCCCGACTCGGCATCAGCATCAGGCCATGGGCCTCCAGCACCCCATTGGCCGGCAGATCAGCCTGCTTACGGCACTCCACGCGCGAGGCGAAGACATCGAAGGCGATGGCCACATGGGCGGGGGTTGTGGGCCTGGAGTCCGCACGACGCGCCCAGCGCAGCCGCGGCAGGGTCACACCGCCCGGGCGGGTGACGCTCTCCAGCAACCACCGGTCGCCCTCCGGCACCGCACCGGCACCGCTGCGCCGACGCTCCGCGGTGGCGGACAGGAAACGCCCGGTCTGGGCGCTGGCCTGTTCGGCGCCTGGAAACAAATCGAGTTCATAGCAGAGATGATTGTCGCCGTCTTCCGGTCCGTCCTCGCCTTCGGTCTCCGACTGCAAGGCGTGCCCCAGGGCGCGCGCAACCGGCATTGCATCCCCGGCGCGCAGGGCGTGCACCCGGATACGCCGATACTGGGGATGGAGTTGCAGATAACGGCGCATCTCCCCGGCCAGGGCCTCCGCGGCGCCCTTGCCAACCGAGGGCGCGGTACTCTCGTCGCCGCCCATCAACCGACCGAGCAGCGCGACCGTCGCCTTGGGCTCCGGGTCGTCTGTTCGCACCAGGGCCACCGCATGGAATCCGAGTGTATCGGCGAACACGAACGCCGCGCCGGGCACTATCCCTGGTAGGAAGGACGGGTAGTGGGCGCCGGTGATGCGCTCCAACAGGTGCTCCAGCTTCGCCGCCGGCAGTCCCTCCTCATAACGGTGGTAGGCCACCAACAGGTCGAAACTCTGTTGCCAGGCGACACGCAGCGGGTGGATGGGGAGTACGACCAGGCCAAGAGTGCGTCCGGCCACTGAGACCACTTCCAGGGTATTGATGAGGGTCAGTTCGGGGGCGCCTTGTTGCCAGGCCTCGGAGGCGGCCAAGACATACTGGTTCAGGGCCGGGATCTCATGGTGGTACAGGATGCCCAGCGGCCCCTGGCTGCCGGCCATCCAACTCGCCAACTGACGCGACTGCTGCGCGAGGCGCTCGGCGCCGAATTCAGGCGTGATTGCCACGAATTCCGGCTCACCAATCGGTGTTCCATCGGAGCGAACCGCCAAGCGCCAGCGGCCGAGGGCGCCCTCCCGGTTCACCCAATCCCGGCCAAGTTGTGCGATCAAGGGCGGACAGAAGACCCGCCCGATCTTGCCGTCCAGCCGACAGGTGATGAAGCCCTTCTTGTCGGTACTGAATACGGACCGATTGCCAGGGTCGCAAGCGAGTTCTTTGAACACTTCCCTATCTGCTGCGAGATGCGCCACCGCCAAGGCCAGCGTCGGACGAACCTTTCCGGCGCTGCTCTTAGCCGACTTTTCCGTATCGCCGAAACAGAGAACAAAATCCTCGCTCTCTGCCTCGCAGGCGCTATTGTCGAGGGCACTGATGACCACTTGAGGCTCGAACCGCGCGTCCTCCTCTAGATCATCGAAGTCCTCCTGTGTAAAGATCGCCTTCTGCGTCGACTTGCCGTTGTGAGCAACCGTCTTATCCGCCAGGACGTCTGGACCGCACCGAATCTCGACCAAATAGTCCACTACTGCCTTCGCCAGGTTTTCCGGATCTGCCCTCCAGCGGACCTCCAGTCGGGCGCGGTTAGCGGTATCCTCCGCATTGGAGTTCAGCCGCAGTTCTAGGTGTCCGACGTCGTTTTCCCTTAGCCCCGACCAAACCGCCGGCTTTTTCGTCTTTCCGCGCCAGGGTAGCCATTCAATGGCCTGGAGGGTCTGCTCGTCGAACAGGCCCGGGGTCATCCGATTGAGCCACAGGTCAGGTTCTCGCCCCAAACGGGTTAAGGCGTCGAGACGCGACAAACTGTCGACCTCGCGCAGGATGCAGGCCAGCTTCGCTTCCCGTGCTGTGTCCGAGTCACCGAGCATCAAGGCGGCGGCACGCTGCTCGGGCGAGGAACGCGATGCCTGCGTGGGGATCAGGCGCTCCACCAACCGCGCGGACTTATCCAAATCGGCCTCGTTCGGCTCGCCATCAAAGGCGACCGGCCACAGACCGATCACCGGCAAAGCGGCGCCGACTTGTTTCAGATCCTGGCTCGCCCGACACAGATAGGTGAATGCAGCCCAAGGCGCCAAGGAGTATCTCCGTTTCCCCCAGCCAGCTCGGCTCAACGCCTTCTGGGCGAAGGCCCTGTAGCTACGGGGCAAATGTTGGCGCGCAATCTCTATAGCCTCCTTGAACAATTCGGCCTCTCCGATCTCCCGCGTAGCGCCGTAGATGCCGTCCATACCAGCCCCAACGCGACCCGAATCGACTAGGAGCAGGCTTGCCTGGCCTTTACCCTCTCGCCACTCCACGGCTTGATCGGCGGTGATACAGCGCATCTGCGGATTCGCTGAATCGACCACAGCCGCGACCCGCCAGCCACTAACCGAGAAATTCTCATGGGCGGCGAGCGTCGCGATCACATCGGCCGGCAGGCAACGCACGAAGGCCACAGTGCCGGACTCGGGCGTACCCAGGATTCGGCCGAATGCCTTACCCAGAACGATGGCCGCTTGGTCAAACAGGGCATCAAACAGCATCTTTGCTCCCCACTAGGTACCTTGGCCGCAACTGCTTCATCGACTCAGCATCGTTTACCCCAATGAGCAATCCAAGGTCACGCAGTTTCCGTTCAAACCAAGCTTTGTTACGCAAGAGCACGTCCTGAGAAATAGGTTGTCCGGGCATATCCCGATCTATGTAAAGGCCATAGCGTTCCCGCAGTAGATTGAGAAAGTCTGGTAGCGACAATGGATGGAAGGGCTTGCACTTGCCAGCATTGCGCAGGTGACGATGAACCAAGAAATCCAGTAGGGACGGGGTGAGCACGATGCTCCGCAGATCCCGCGAGCGGCGCCCGCCATCTTGTGAACGGCGGACTCGGCGCTTGACGGCTAGGCCGTTTGGCGCATCGGTCATGAGCGAACTCTCCAAGACCTTCATGAAATGCCGCCGTTGCCCGTCGTTCCCCATCAATGCGCACAGGCTGTCCGCTAGGGATAGCGCCGGGTTAGAATTGCCGCGGAGACGGCGAGCAACCTCTGGATATTCTGTCTTCTCATCGAGAATATCTGCAAGGTTCTGGCACTCCTCATCGACGTGATGTAGAATCGTATCGGATCGTGGATGCCGCTCTTTATAGATTTCGCCCAGCAGATCAATGAATTTGGTGGCGTCTGGAGTCGTCGGCGGAAGCTGTTCTCGCAGCTTGCGGTCGCAGCGAACTTGATCGTCCAGCACTCGGAGCAGCATCATGCTGACCGGCAACCGCTCATATCGCCGAAGACATTCGGTCATGGAGGCTTCGGAGAGGTCTCGTAGCGTCCGATCCTGACCTTGAGAGGCATCAACGAACAGAGGCCAAGGGGATTGCCTCTCAGCGTCGGGAACGGTGCCCGTGCGCTCCCATTCGACGAGAACCTGCACGGTTGACAGAAGCAGGCTCGTCACACCAAGGCCAATTCCGGACTCCAGCATTTGCAGAAACGAGTGGCGTGGCACTGAGGCACCATACACCTGGATAAATACCGAGAGATCTTCCCTTAGAACCTCCGCGGCACGCTTGGCCAGGGGACGGCGATTGGATATGCCGTCGGTCTCATCCTTGCCTCTTGCCTTCAATGGTGCGCTGCCGCAAGCCTGAGCCATACGAATCGCCAGCAACTCATCAATGCCGATGTCATCCGCGCCCAACTCTGCAAAGATATCCGAGCCAAGATCGGTTCGGTGAGCGCCACGAATCTCCATATGGCGAGCGAACAAGGCAAGTAGCCGGTTCTCGACATAGCCGACACCTACCGGGAAATGACCTTTTCCCTGACCTTCGATCCACTGGCCCGTATCCTGGTGGGCCAGCAGTGCGGTCAGGAGGTCCGGAACAGCTTGAAGCGTGCCTACTGAAACCGGCAGATCAATCCAGCTAGCCAGGTAATGAGACGGGTAAATTCGCTGCACCTGCTCCAAATGACCTTCCGTGTGATTACGGTTCTCTAGGCACCAGGCAAGCAGCAGGTCGCCTAAGACGGACTTGCCTGCTTCGTCTTCGAAACCAATGAGCGCCGAAGCACGGGACAGAAGCCCCTCCACCACGTCGGTAATTGTTGGTGCTAGGTTAATGCCGTCGCGGCTCACGCCAAAGGTTTGGATAAACCGCCCGCGTCCGCGCCGGTGACCAAAGCGGGCCATATAGAGCATCGCTGGAAGCAAAGCTCGCACATCAAAGTGATTAGGGGCAATCGGAAGGGCTGGGAAATAGTTCGCGCTCCATAGGTTACGAGCTCGCTGTGGACCTAGCGCTGCCTCGACTATCGCTTTCGTTGTGGGGAGTACTCCCCCCGGCGACTTTGTGCTTCCAGCCATGCCGGGCCTCTCTAATGGATCAGTGGGCTCAGTCGTAGACCCGATGATTTCACTAACGCTTGTGCTTGTCGCTCCCGCACTTTTCGGCCGATAAGCCCAGGTCTCACGGGACCGGTTATTACCGCTTGGGCGACGTACTCTCAGTTGCTGAAAAAGGTCTTGATTAGGCGCTATCGTTGGCGTGCATTGCTTCCAGCAGGCACTCCACCAGTCAATCATATTTCCGTAAAGGGTATGCTCCGACCATTTGGTACTAGGCGCTTTTAGCAGTCGCCGCTTGTCATCGAGATCAATTAAGCGCGAGAGAATCTGGTCGCGGTCTGCCCAATCGGCATTGCCATCCATGCAGATCGCGGCAATCGCTTCTGCGATCACGGGAAATACAACATCCTCGTCAAAATGTTGGCCCATTAGGTCTTGGCCTTAAGAATTAGATATCCGAGTTTGATTATGTAGAGCTTACGCCCAGCGGCACAAGACAAAAATACGGAATGGAAAAACATCGGCGGCAGGCTCCTGAACAGGGTAATGAGCGGTGCGGCATTGATGACAACCCTTTCAATCAACATCCGCGAGACCCTCCCACAGTCCCTCTGCCCTGAACTGAAAGCGCGATACCCGTGCTTGAGAGAAGCTGTCGATGAAGGCCGCTCGGTTGAGTCCAGCGATCTCCGCGACCTTGTCCTGGCTGATCATTCCCTGCGCATCCCACTGTATGGCGGTGGCGATGCGCTTCTCCTGGGCCAGTCCCGCCGGGTCGAGACGCAGGGCGGAGAATGCGCTTTCAGGAATGGGAACGGACAGGTTGATCATGGTAACGCTCCGGCCGATCGATATGATTCTTAGGCGGGTGCCAACCGGCGAGTGTCCAGAGGCGGCGCGCCGGGACGATGTAGGGATTGTTGAGATTCAGCGCGGTCACGGTCGCGCATCCGGTAGGCGTCAAACCGACGATGTGGGTTGCGTCCTTGTCCCATGCGAAATGTTCGGTCATGCAGTAACCGCAGCGGTGACGGGCAGCGGCAACAACACGCGCTCGCAGTGCCTTTGAGATACTGTCGCCCATCAAGCCGCCGCGGCTTGCCCAAGTAATGCCTTGCCGCTGCGAATGCTCAGCAGTGCATAGGCGCGGGCCTTCTGCAGGGTAACCGTGCCGTAGCGCTCGCGCAACAATGCGAGCTCGGCCTGCTCTTCAGGGGTCAGTCCGGCTGAGCGTTGCCCAAGATCCGAGAGACGCTGTTGCTCCGGCTCTGTCAAGGTGCTGTGAGCGATTGTGAGCAGCGGTCCGTCTCCCAGCCAGGTCATTTCCAGAAGCCGAGTCTGAAGTTCGGGAGGTACGTCGTCCAATCCGGGCAAGGGGGCTTCCAGGACTGCGGCGAGCACCTGCTCCAAGGGGCGCTGCATGATCTGCGCAGCTTGGTATGCCTGTTGTACCAGGTGGTCCGGCAAATCCAGTGTCACTGCTGTCATCTCAGTTGCCCCGTCATGGCGTCGCGACCTGTTTGATCAAGAGGGACGATCGTCTCATGGGAAAATCGTTTAACGAGACGAATTCAGCGGAGGCCTCGTCGATCTGTCTGCGCCGCTCGGCCAAGACGTCTTGATGCCAGCCGGGCGATTCCATCTCTGCGTCGCTTTTCAACAGCGAGGCCCATATTGCTTCCATGGCCTGAATCCGTTCGGCAATGCTCATGCTTTCGATGTCGGCAGTGATCATATCCGTAACCGTTTGGTAGTCACACGCGTATTCCTGCTTCATCCGATCTACACGGCCTGCTTCACAGGTGCCGTGCTGGCGCGTTTGCTGGCAGCCAGAATCTCGATGCCAACGATAGGCCCGTTTACATCGTAGTCGGCAATGATGCCGGGCTCGATCTCTTTGGTTGTCTCGATCTCGGCGGAAGAAATCTCAAAATAGGCGGTATCCGCCACCAGGTCGAATTCCAGTGTCATTTCACAGGGCCTCCCGCACCAGCACCTGGCGTCCATCACGCGGCTCGATTCGGACCTGGAAAACCCGCTCTTCTTCCGTGGGGTGCCAGCCATGGAGTGTGCGGGCATCTTCACGGGCGAGTCGCTGGGTGAATATTTCCAGGTTGGCGAAAACGCCTTCCTGGGCCACACCGGAGATCTGCACCCCGTCCTTCAACTCCAGCAGCAGGTGGAACAGTTCCAGACCCAGGGTCAGGACCTCCTGTCCCCCACTGGCGTAACGGTAGATCAGGTGTAGGTGGGTATGCAGGGTCTCCAGCCCGGCGGCAGCCGACGGGAGGGCGGGCTTGAGATCGAAGCGCTCCCAGGGCTTGACGACCCAGAAGGCGCTTTCGGTCGGGGTGCGCGGTGTGATGCGCAGGGGGACACCCCGGTCTAACTGACTCGGCGCAAAGGCCAGGGCGGGCAGGTCTTCCAGTCGGGCGATGCCAAGGCAGAGGTCGCGCCGCAGCGCGGCGGCGTCCTGCTGCGACAGCAGCGGCAGCGCGCGGAAGCGGCCCATATGGCGCCCATTGGCGAGTGTGATGTCGCCGCCCTCGGCCCCGACCGGGCGGGAGAACCAAGCGCGGCGGCGGGCTTGGGCCAGGTGGTCGCCGGCGCGATCAGGTAAGGGCTCGCGCAGCAGCGCTCGATCCAGGATGGGATCTGCTTCCAGGGCGGGGTCGAAGCGGGCCATCTCGGCGAGTAGTTCGCCCTGGCGCTGGGTGGACTGGGCATCGAAGGCGCGTTGCCAGTAATGGGTCGGGCGCTCGTTGGAGTCCGCGTGCAGTTCGGCGCAATCATGGACGCCGAACAGGCAGTAGGACAGTGCGGCACGCAACTCGCGGGCGGTGATATGGATCTCACCGCGCTGATGACAAGCTTGCAGCAGGTCGGTGAGTCGCTGCCGCAGGCGAGGACCCTGGTCCGGATCGCGCAGTGACTGGACCGAGTGCCAGGCGGTGCAGCGACGCTGAGCGGTGCAGGTGATGCAGGGCTCCCAGGGGTCGGTGTCGCCGCCCAACAAGCGGTCGATCAGGGTATCCAGGAAGTCGGTGGTCAATCGGCCCTGATCGATGCCGCCAACCAGGGAGCGGCGATTGAGGTCAATGAGTCGGAAACGGGGTTCCTGCATCGCGGCATCGTCACCCAGGAGAACCCGGCGCAGGGGGTCCGTGAGCCAGGTATCCTCCGGCTGCGTTTGGATCCACTCCAGCAGTTTGCCGTTGTTGACCGCAACGATATGGACGCGCCCGCGGGAGAAGTCCGCGTCGTGAAAGGGCTGGAACAACGCGTCCAGCATGGTATTCGCACTCTGGCCCTCCCAGGCGGCGGCGCCGTCCAGGTTGACCTTGAGTTGCCGCCCGCCGGGGAGCGGGGTCTCCCAGACGCGCCGGGATGAGTGGATATCAGGCAGGCCCAGTCGCTGGGCGAGGTGCTGAAGGAAGGCGGTCTTGCCGTCCCCGGCATTGCCGAAGAGGATCACCAGGTTGATGGCGCCGGCCTCGATCTCGGCGAGCAAAGTATCGTCGAGGCGGGTCTCGACATAGGTGGCCTCGGCAAAGGGCGAGTCCAAGCCGCGGGTTTCGCTGTTGCCGTGGCGGGAACCGGGGTAAGCAGAGAGCAGTTGGCGCAGCCAGGGGACGGTGTTGGGAGTCAGGATCGGCGTGGCGGGCCTGGGCGGCTCCGTGTTGTCGCTCTCGCGGGTCTCTTGGGCCAAGTCGGCGAGGAAGCCGCGGGCGGCCAGGGCATCGGGGAAGCGTTGCAAGAGGTCCGGATGGGTGGCGCGGTCGAGGAAGGGGCGCAGGATCGCGTAGTCCTCAATGCCCTCCCAGTTGAGCCCCAAATCCTTGCGCCGGTCGGCCCCGTAGACAAAGGGCTCGCGGTCAGTGAGGACCTGGAACAGGCTGGCAGCCAGGGCGTAGAGGTCGTCCGCGGGTTGGATGGCGGCGCGCGCCTGCACCTGAGGGCTGCTGTAGAGCAAGGTCCCGCCGCGGGCTGCGTCACCGGTGGAGGAGACGGTGTCGTAATCGGTGAGGACGATGGTTCCACCCTGGACGATGAGGTTCTTGGGGCTGACATCGCCATGAACCAGGCCGACCCGATGCAGCTCGCCCAAGGCGGCGCACTGGTCCAGCAGCCAGCGGTAGGCCAGCGCCTCGGCACTGTCTTCACCCAAGTCGTCCGCATAGAGGGTCAGGAGCCCGGCCAGGTCCTGCAAGGGCTGGCCCTCCACCCATTTCATCAGAGCGAGAAAGCGATCCGGCTCCCAGTCCGGGGCGATCACATGGATGGTGGAGAGATTGGGGTGGGTGGTGTAGGCGCGGACCTGCCGGTAGGCGCGGATGGCGGCCTCGCCGTCGGCGCGCCGGCGCACCAGCTTGGCGACATAGGTCCCGAACTTCTCGTCGGAATGGGCGTCGAGCTCGACCACCTTGAAGGTCTGGCCGATACCACCGCGCCCCAGCCGTCCGACGATCTTGTAACGGGATTGCTGGAAGTCGACCACCGTGTCCTCGTCCCAGTAGTCGGCGGGCGGCAAGGCGGGCACTACAGGCGGGGTGCCGGCCGGGGTCAGGGCGGCCAGTGCTTGGCCTAGGTCGTCCAGGGTCGGGCGGTCGGTCGGATTCGGCGCGCAACCCAGTTCAAGGATGCCGCGGACCTTATCGGAGCCAGGCTCCCCGGACTCGAACAGGGTGAGCAGGGAGGCGCACAGTGCGGAGATGTCGGATCGGGCGTCGGCGGCGGCCAGTCCACCCTGGCGGACTTCCGCGGCCACGAAGGGCAGGAGGTCGCCGAAGTCGACCTGGATCGAGGCGAGGGTCTCGGCGTCCTGGAGCCGGGTCAGGTTGAAGTCGGTAAACAGCGGTTGATTGTTATGGCGGACGCGCAGGCTGTTCGGGGACAGCCGGCGGTGGACGATCGCCGGCAGGTTTGGGTCTTGCGGCTGATGGAACTCGCGCAGGGCCGCGAGCGTGGTCTGAACATAGGCCAGGCGTGCCGGAAGATCCCAGCCCTGATCCTTGCGCCGCTCGGCGATGGTCGGGGCGGCCGGATCGACCAGGGAGTAAAAAACCAACTCGCCGGGATAGCCCTCGGCTTCCTGGAACGAGTCCAGCAGGCTGGGGACGAAGGGGCTCTTCTGCCAGCGTTGGATGGTGTCGAATTCGCGCTTCGCCAACTCAAGCGCTTGTTTCTCTTGCGTGGCGGACAGGTCGTAGAGGTGCAGGATGACCCGATCACGGCGCGTCGGATGCTGGCCACGGTAGATGCGATGGAAGGCGTCGGCCCCAGTGGCGGAGGGGACGGACAGGCGCTCCAGGTTTGACAGACCGGCGAAAGTGCGCAGTTCGCCGCTCAGCGCGACCGGGACCCTGGGTTCCAGCAAGCGGGCGGCCAGCGCGATCTGATCGGAGGTCAACTGCGTCCGGCCGCCGACCGCCACCAGTTCCAGGCATTCCGCCAACCCGAAGACAGCGACGCCGCGGGGGCTCGGGCGCTTGCCCGCGTCGAAACGGACCGCGCCGCGGGTCAGCAGGAGCCGCGCCGCGACGAAACCGGGGTCGAGCCGGGAACGCAGCTTGCCGGCAATGCGCTTGGCCTTGGCGTCGATGCGGTCGGCCTCGCGCTCGGCGATCTGCGGGTTCTTGCGCAGGTAGTCGGCATCCCAGTGCTTGATCTCGACGACAGAGACACCGGGCGGGCCGATGATGACGGCATCGATCTCGTCGGAGCGGACGCTGGGGTGTTGGGCGTGATTGAGGTTGGAGAGGATGATCCAGTCACCCTCGGCGTCTTGGAGCTTGACGCGCAGGCGCTCGCAGGCGATGCGCTCGCTCTCGTTGACGGCTATCCCGCAGGGGATATGACGGACCATCGCGGTGTCTCCCTTATTTCCTTGCATCCTGGAATCGGAGTTGCTCCGGGGGTCGACCTTATCAGGGCGTTAACGATCGGGCAAGGGGACTCAGGTGTCCAGCGTGTCGGCAACAGATCAGCATCCCAGATCTCGGCGTCGGAACAAAAGCAAAGCGGGCATGGACGCGCCAGCCGCACCGATGTAAACTTATGCGTCCGGTGGAGCCATCAACGATGGCATCCAAAGACCCGTCAAGCCGCCAGGCCCTGGGTCCTTCCCGATCCCCACGCGCCCGTAGCTCAGATGGATAGAGTACAGCCCTCCGAAGGCTGGGGTCACAGGTTCGAATCCTGTCGGGCGCGCCATTTTTTAATGCCATTTTCCAATCAATTTGACGAGTCTGACGACCTGACTCCGTCTGATTGTGGGCAGGATGTGCGGTGCCGCAATCGTAGCCTCGCTCCCCAATCCTTAGTGTGAGGACACCACCTCCATTTGGGGTGCGGGCCTCACAATCCGCTCCGCCTCCTCCAGTAGTCTCGCCAGCCCCGGCGATGAGTAGTGCAGCGTGATGTCCCGGTGCTCGTGACCGAGCAGCGACCGCCTTACATCCAACGGGATTCCGGCATCCGCTGCCCGCTCGCCGAAGGTGTGCCGTAGATCATGCACTCGCATCGCCACGCCGGCTTCTCGAC
>Ga0247840_10003114_pt1 | contig 28490 bp, 19 predicted proteins | sample LaCruzMarch2015__FD_192404 | JGI IMG/M metagenome (GOLD analysis project Ga0247840, IMG submission 192404) | Freshwater microbial communities from meromictic Lake La Cruz, Castile-La Mancha, Spain - LaCruzMarch2015_17m | ecosystem: Environmental > Aquatic > Freshwater > Lake | place: Spain...
AGCCGCTCCTGAAGGCGGCCATGGTCGCCGGGGCCGGCATCGAGCGTCAGCCAATGGCGGATACCGCGCAGCAGCTCGGGGTCCGCCTGCAATGGCGCATCCGCCGCGAGGTACTGCTCGCCGCGCCTGATCGGCGTGCCGGCCTCGCCGATCCCGTGATCGGCCTGGCCGCGGCAGATGCTTAAGCTTGGTGGAATCAAAGAGGCCCCCGGTCAGGAGTTTATTGTCCGCAAATGAACGCAAATGAACGCAAATTGGGAAAAAGGCTTCAGGTCTTCTCGGCGGTAGGGGCCAGTCGGCACCACGGACCCCGCGCTGCGCCTCCGTAGGGTCCGCTGCGCGGACCGCCAGTCGTGCCCAAAGCGGGCAACGACCAGCGCCAAGCGCGGCGCGGTCCACAGTTCCGGAGCGGCCTTGATCATAACTCCGGCCACAGGTCCTGGCGGCAACCCGTCGCGGCCTGGGGGCCGCTCCTACGCCGTAGGAGCGGCCCCCAGCCCGCGACGGATGTCACCCCCGAGGCGGCCGGGATAGTGATGAAGGCCCCCGCAGCGTTTCTCCTATTTGCGTTCATTGGCGTTCATTTGCGGACACATCCTCTTCTTGCCCCGCGGCGCTTACATTAACGCATTCGCACGCTCGCACAGCGCGACCAGCAGCGGCAACTCGACATGCACCGGCACCGGGGGCAGGCGCGGGGGCCGCTCGTCCGGGTTGGGGTACTGGAGCTCCAGATGATCCAGGGCCTCGCCATGGATGGCGCTGACCGGGATCAGCCAGGGGCGGCCGGCGCCGAAGCCGAGCAGGTCCGGGATGCCGGCGACCCCGGGGGAGGGCGCCGCGGCGAACTCCTCGCCCAGAAACCGCGAAACCCGGCGCGCATTGGCGAGATAGCGCGCAATGCCCCCACCGGTGCGGGTCCGCGCCAGGAAGGCCGCGGGCGCCTGCAGATAGCCGCCGATCCAGGTGTCGCGCAGCCCCGCCAGGGCGCAGCGGCGGTCGTCCGCCATGGTCAGCGCCAGGATCGAGCGCACGGGCTGGCGCAGCCGCAGGCGGCGGCGCATGTCCTTGTAGTTCTGCACCACCTCGTGGAAGGACTCCAGCAGGGCGTCGCGCTCCCGCCAGTCGGCCGCCGACAGGTCCGCGGCCGGGAACACCGCCCATAAGGGCAGACAAAAGGCCATCACCCGCGCCTCCCGGTACGCCTGCACCCAGAGCCCGCGGTTCAGCGGGTCCCGGGCCTCGAAGAACTGCTCCCCGGACCCATCGAAAAACTCGACCTCCATGGCGGCGCGGGTGCGCCCGAGCAGCCCGGTCCGATAGGGCAGGGTCAGCCGGTACCAGGGTTGGCTGGCCGCCAGCGTCGTGCCCAGGCGCGTCCACCGCTCATAGTCCCCATTGAAGCGCTGCAGATTGACGGTGCGGGCGTGCTCCTCGCGCGACAGGGTCCGGACCAGTTCGACGCCCTGGGTGTCCAGGAAATAGGCCAGTGCCCCGGCCGTGCGCGCGTGCTGGACCCGGTAGACCATCGCCTGGAACAGATAGCTCTTGCCGACCCCCTTGCCGCCGATGATGCCGAGCCGCTGGACGCTGCGGTAGCGCCCGAAGGGCTCGGCGTCGGCGTCGAAACCCAGGCCCGCATCCGCGGACTCGGCGGTTACGACGGTGCGGGCGCGCGTGGGCGCGGGCGGCGGAGCGGGCGGCGGCGCCGGTGCCGCGGTCGCGGGCGGCGGGGTCGCGGCGAACTCGTGCTCGGGCGCGTCGACCAGATCGCCGAGTTCGAACCGCGGGTCGGCGGGGTCGGTGCGGATGGCACCCCAGTCGTCCGGCTCGTCGTCGTCGCTGGTCGGGTCCGCGGGGTCAGTAGGCTTGATCATCATTGCGTCCGATTCTTTGACAAGTTCGGCCGGTTCGTCAACCATATCCGCAGTGCCAGGCGTCAGCCTTGCGCCCCGCCTCCAAGGCTGAAGCCTTGGACTCCAGAAGGAACGGACGGATACCGCGCTATGCAACACTGCCTCGATCGACTGGAGGAACTGGCCGTCCGCGAGCCGCGGATGCGCCGTGCCGTGACCAATGTCGGCGCCGACTGCCGGTGCGACGGCAATCCCCACGGCAATATACCGTTGGCGGTGCAGACCGCCATGGCGTCAGACTGCGCCGCTGTCGAGCTGCAGAGGGCCGAGGATTTTGCCGCCGTGTTCGCCCGGCGGCGGGCCATCGCCGAACGGACGCATTACCCGGAGGCCCCGCCGCCCGCGGAACTGCGCCGCTGTGTTTCCCTCACTGTCTTCGCCGCGTACCACCTGGTTCCGAATGGGTGTTTCGACGAACGGGCCTCGGCCAGGTATTTTGAAGAAGAGTACCCCGGCCCCGGGCCGCATCGGGTTGAGATCGTCGCCTTGGGCGGCAGTACCGGCCGGCCGGCGCACCCTTGCTGGTGGACCTGGCATACCGACAAGATTGGTCCACCCCGGGACGGCAAGACCTATCTGGACGAACTGGCGGTAGGCGAGGGCAAGGCCAATGGCGAGGGCGAGGTCAACTGGTCCCGGCCAATCGACCGGGTGGTGGAGATCCGCCTGCGCCCGGCCGACCTGGGCGTGCCCCTTTACAAGCCCACGGCCCTCGACGACTTCCGCGCGGACAGCCGGTTCGCCCCGGACCGCACCGGTGCATCCCACGGCTGGACCTGTCCCGACCGCGAGGGCCTGTGTCCCCGTCCGGAGTTGGTGAGCAGCCCCGTCGATTATGTGAGCCTCAGCCCGCCTGACGGGGTGGTGGAAGTAACGGTTTATCCGTACCAGGTCCCCGGTGCGCTTTCGTGAGCGCCTATCAGGACTATCTGCAAGGGCTCGCCGCCCTGGCCCGCGAGGACCGCGTCGACCCCTTGGCCGCCGCCATCCAGGCCCGCCTGCGCGGCGCGACCGGGTCCGTCGCCGGCCTCGTGTCGCCGCCGCTGGAACGCGACGAGCCGGACCGGGCGACCGTCCTGATGCACCTTTACCGAGGGTTGGAGTCGTCGGCGGAGGCCGCGGCCTGCAACCGTCTGCGCGGGGTGCTCGCGGACCTGGTCTGCACCGCCTTGCGCCGCGAGCCCCTGGACTACATCGACCTGCTCGGCGGCCTGATCGGCTACTGCGAAGTGCGCGACCATCGCGACCTGGCCGACGGACTGCGCGACCGCCTGTGGGGCTATCTGGAGGGCGGGCTGCCCTGTGAACTGGAACGGCTGCCATCCTTGGCGCGGGAGGACCTGGAACGCGCCTCCCGCGCCCTGGACCTGTGGGTCTCGGTGCTGGCCCCGATGGCCCCGGTGCCCGAACACCACCGCGAGCGCATCGCGTCGTTGTTCCGCGCCTGGCGGGCGGACCTGCAACCCGCGAACCGCAGCGCCGCCCGTTTCAGGGTCCTGACACTCCTGTTCCGCACCCTGCTCAAGATTGCGCCCGAGCCCACCGGCAAGGAGCACCTGTCGACGATGGTCAACAAGGTCGCGCAACTCGTCCAGGTCGCCAAGCCAGCCCAGGACGCCGAGTATTATCGGCGCCGTTGGCTGGGACTCTGCTGGGAGTTCGGCGTCCTGCTGCGGCGGGGACCGCCGGAGTGGGACGAATGGAAGGCGGCTTTGCGCCGTGGGGTCGCGGGCATCGAGGTGTCCGGCGGTGTCTCCGACCTGTTGTGGACCAGCCTCAAGTATCTCGACGGACTGGACGTAGACCTCCGGGACAGCATCGCCAGGCAAGGCAACACCAGGCATAAAGCACCCACGGGTCCGCGGCTGATTGTCATCCGCAGAGAACGCCTGGACGCAAGTCCTGGCCCCGCCGCAGACCACGAGAGCAGCCGACGCAGCCGGCCTCCAGCGCCGACGCAGCGGCGGCAGTACCCTCACCACGCCGAACACTAGCGGACAGGCCCATGCGCACCATCGCCTTTTTCTCCTTCAAGGGCGGCGTCGGCCGCACCGCGCTGCTGCTCAACCTCGCCACCTGGTGGGCGGGCCGCGGCCGGGTGGTGGCGGTCATGGATCTTGACCTCACGGCCCCGGGCCTGAGCTACTCGCCGCTCGCCGGGGACCATCTGTATCCCGAGGGCGCCGGCTTCGGCATGGCGGACCTGCTCGACGCCTACCAGCAGGGCAAGCCCGGCACCAGCGACGAGTTGAACTTCCTGCCCCCGCACCTGCTCCTGCGCGACCTGGGTCCGCCCCGCGATGACGGCCGGCTGTTCCTGATCGGCGCCGGGGCGCAGCCCTATGTCGAGACCCAGGCCCGCGACCACGGCCCGGTGCCGCCCCTGCCGCGGCGCCCCCTGCCGGACACCGCCACGCCCGAAGAACAGGCCTTCGCCGCCCTGGCGGAGGCGGTGCGCGAGGACCTGGGCGCCTGGATCATCCCCGCCGGTATCTGCCGGGGCCGCCCCATCGACTACCTGCTGATCGACACCCGCACCGGCTTCGCGGAGTTGGTGGGGCTGGGGCTCGGACTCCTGGCGGACAAGCGCGTCCTGGTCAGCGGGCTCAACGAGCAGAACCTGCACGGGCTGCGCCTGACCCTGGAGGCAGTCCTGCCGACCATCCAACTCGATACCCTGCCGATCGCCCTGACCCTGGTCCTCTCGCCCCTGCCCGCCGCCGAGGACGAGGCCCTGCTGCGCCGTCTGGAGGACGCCCACCGGCTGGTCGCCGACACCCTGCGCTACACCAGCGCGGGGCGCCGCGAGCAGGCCCCGCCGAGCTTCCCCATCCACTACACCCCGCTCCTGGCCCTGGGCGATGCGCCGCTGGTGGATCGCTTCCCCAAGTCGCTCTATGCGCGGGAGATACAGGCCATTGCCGGACACCTGGAGGAGGCCTTGGGCCTGGATGCCGATCCCGACGAACTGATGGCGCGGGCGCGCCGGGAGGCGGGGCGCATCTTGGAGCCGCCGCGCCCGCTGCCACCGCTCGAGCGGTCGGATGTCGAGCGCCCGCATCCGCTGGCGGACCTGCCGGCTTGGCGCTGGCCGCTGGATGCGGTTGGGCGGGGCGAGGAGGCGGGGAAGCGGCTCGACGAACTGGTACGGACGGGGGAGGGCGTGCTGGTGGACCGGGAGGCCCTGTTGGACCTGCTTGCGTGGAGTGATCCCTTTTTCAGAGAGAAACGGGACACGCTTGACGAGTTGCCGAAGCTCTCTCAGGGTCGCTTGAACGCGCTCATCACCTTGATGGAGGAGGAACGGCCGCGCTTGATGTCGCGCTGGGGAGACGAGTCGGCCCGCCGTCAGTTGGCCGACAAGTCGATCGAAACCATGGCGAACTGGGCCCGCCTGGTCTTGAATGACTCCGACGGCGGCGCCGTTCGTGCGCTGACGACCCTGCTACGCGACCCTGACCTGTTGCCCCAATGGCAGGTCTGGCCCGAGTATTGGCAGGCCCTGGCACAGTGGTTGTTGCCTCGGACGGATCAACTGCCGATGGCCTTGGAGGCGGTGGACCGTGCCTTGATCGCTGGTGGCGAGCCAGCGCGGGTAGCGGAGGACCTGTTGGCGGGGCTTCGTCCGAACGGTCTCCCTGAATCGGTCCTGGAGATCCTCGAACGTAAGGCCCGGACCCTCGCACCGGGCGACCCCTGGCTGAATTACCTCCAGGCCCGCATCCGCCTGCAGCGCACCCCGGCGGACCGGGAGGGTGCCAAGGCCCTGCTGGCACCGCTGCTGGCCGATCCACCCACCGACGGGGGGCGCTGCTACGACTTGACCGTGATGGTGCGCAAGCAAGTCCCCGAAATCTCGTCGGCGGCCGAGGGGGCGGCGCGGCGTGCGGTACAACTGCTTCCCACGGACCATAGGGCCTGGCACGAACTCGGTATTCTGCTCCTCGACCACTTGGCCGGTTACGAGGAAGCTGAGACCGCCTTTCGCAAGACCATTGAGTTCGAGCCGAAGAACGCGATATACCATTACAGTCTCGGACTATCCCTCGTGAAGATGGGGCGCCACGACGAGGCCGCGGTGGCCTACCGCAAGACCATTGAGTTGAACCCGAAGGCTGCGCATTTCTGGGATGTACTCGGTAACCTGCTGACGGAGTATCTGGCCCGCTATGAGGAGGCCGAGGTAGCCTACCGCAAAGCCATTGAGATCGATCCCGAATTCGCGCCTCACTGGAGTAGACTCGGCACTCTGCTGGCGGAGTATCTGGCCCGCTTCAACGAGGCCGAGGCAGCCTACCGGAAGAGTATTGAGCTTGACCCAAAGCTCGCCATAGCCTGGAACAATCTCGCCTGCCTGCGGCAGAATCACCTGGCCCGCTACGAGGAGGCCGAGGCGGCCTACCGCAAGGCCATTGAGCTTGATCCGAAGTTCGCCAGTGCCTGGAACAATCTTGGCTACCTGCTGCTGCACGTTGGAGGCGACTGCCCCGGCGCGGCGGACGCCTTTGAACGGGGTGTCGCGGGGAAGGATGAGCGCACCGCGGACTATTCCCGAATACACCTGGCTCATACCCGCCTGCGCCAGGGCCAACCGGCGGCGGTCCGCCCGCTCTTGCGGGAAGCTCTCAGTGGTTTCCTCGCCCGTCAGCGGTTCGAGCCTCGCGCCTTGCACCTGGCCCTGGAATTGGACGACGCCCCGGAGGCCGACCGCCAGGCCGAACGCGCCCGTCAGGAGTGGGGGCGCACCCGCGACGTTTGGGCCGCCAACACCCTGCTGTGCTACGCCTGCTGCGACCCGGTCAGCGAAGCACGCGAGGCCGCCTGGCAACGCCTGCTCGGCGTCATCGGTACTCACTACGAGCGCTACGTGACACTCGACCACCTGCACCTGCTCGCCGGCCTGTGTCCGGACGCCCGCGATGCGGCCCGCGCCTTCGCCCGCCGCCTGCTGGACCCCTCGCCGGCACTGATCGAGCGGTGCAAGGGTCAGCCCGCCCCGCCGGCCATGTGGGAGCGCTTCCGCCCCTTCGTCGAGGGCCGCAGCGCTGGTGCCGGGGACCCGGCGGATGGGTTCTGTGCCGGTGGCCAGGGCCGCGCGCCGTAGGGTCCGCTGCGCGGACCGAGCCCCGCCGACCTTCACGCACCGCGCCAGCCTCGTCGTCGAGGGCTTTCCAAGTCCAGCGAGGCGTGTGACCTCAGAAAGAACGGTTCTCACGCCAAGCCGCCAAGCTCGCCAAGGTGTTTCAGCATCTTAGGTGAACTCCGGATAACTTTGTACCCATGCCAGAGACCGGAGATCGAGGCTTCAGCCGGACGCGGCGCCGCCCGCTAAAGCGTCGACCTCCGGTCGAGTAGTGACGCAGCGACGCTGTGGGAGCGGCTTCAGCCGCGACGGGCGGCGCGGGGAACGCGGCGTCGGCGTTCGGCGCCGCGCCGCATCGCGGCCGCAGGCCGCTCCCACAAGGACCTTTATTATGTTCCGGGGTGACGGACCGACCTTCATGGCCGTCAGGTTCAGTCGGCCAAGACCCGCATCACCACCCAGTCGCGGTCGGCGAGGTGATGGTCGATGACCGGCGCGGTCAGCTTCCAGGTCTGGCCCTTGCCCTTGATCCGGAAGCCCTGATCGCTGGCCGCGCCGCTGACGCTGAGATCCGCGTCCTTGAGGGCCGCGCGCAGGGCGTCCTGGGTCGCGCGCTGGTAGCGGTCGCGCTCGGCGGGGGAGGCCCCGGCGGGGACCGCGAACGCATACCAGATCTCGGCGGGCGGGGAGCGCTCCGACAGGGTGCCGGTGCGCGACGAATAGACGATCCGCAGTTCGGCCAGCACCGCGGCGCCGCGAGCCTTGGCGCCGGGGCCGCTACCGGATACGGGGGCGTAGGCGAAGCAGTCGATGCGGTATTCCCGGCCCGGCTGCTCGAAGGCCTGGCCGCCGCAGTCGTTGCGTCCGCCCGGCTGCAAGCGCCGGGCGGCGGCGAGGTCGAGGCCCCAGAGCCGTGCGACCTCGTTGGCCCGGTAGCCCGTGCCCTGGTCGGCGAACAGGGTCTTGCCCAGGAGCGTGCGCGGCGTAATGGTTTCGGTCAGCCCGGGGCCGGGCGGAGGCTCGATCATCGTCACCGACCAGGCATCGGACCAGCGATCGGCGATCACCCGCAGGAAGCCGCTTAAGTCGGCCGCGGCCGCCGCGTAGGCGCCCGGCAAGGGACCGGTGGTGATACCGAGAGGCGTCGGGTCCAGCGCTTGAAAGAGGCGCCCGAACTGCTCGAAATAGTCGGCCACGATGCGACCAGGCCCGGCCAGATTTTGGGCGCCCAGGCCGAGGGACGACAACCGCGGCAGGCCGCCCGCGCGTGCTGGATCGAGCCCCCGGGCGACGCTGTCCATGAGCCGCTGCGCCGCCGCGGTGAAGGCGTCCGCGCGAGCGGGCGCGGTGCCCTGGCCCCAGCCCCCGGCGGGCCTGGCCAGCGGGTGCCGCGGCAGGGCGCGCAGTCCGGCGATCACGGCCTCGGCCTTGGGCAGCCGCAGGTCGAAGCGCGACCAGTCGAAGTCGGTGGCGGCGCGCACGGCCGCTTCGGTGTCAGCGAGCGCGGCAATGGCGGCGTCCAGGGTCGGTTGGTCGGTCCCGTTCGGGCGGGCCTGGCGGTTGGGCCCCGCGGCTGGCCCCGGGGCGCCGGTCAGGGCCGGCGGCAGGATCAGGGCCAGGGTGAGCAGGAGGCTCGCCGGTGCGACACGCTGGGTCCACTCGCTGTCCGGATGGATGCGGGCCAGGCGCGGGGCCAGTGCCAGGGCGCCGGCCAGGGTGGCGGTGATCAGGGCGTGCAACTGGGCGGTCGGCAGCCAGGCGGGGCGCACCAGGGCGGCGAGCGCGATGACGGACGCCAGGCCGGCGAGCCCGAGCGCCCACAGACGCGGCCACAGCGGACCCGGCCGCCGACTGCCGACGGCCACGACCGCCCCGGCGAGCGCCGCCGCGCCGAGTGCGGCCAACCAGGGCAGCGGCAGAAAAAACCGGTAAGCGGCACGCAGGTGGTCACTGTGCTGGACCGCCGCCAGGACGCTCAGCAAGGCCAGCAGCGAGGCCCAGGAGAGCATCGCGGCCGGCAGACCCAGGGTGCCGAGCCGCTGCGCGAGGGACCCCGGCGCCAGCGGGTCGGGGATGGCGGACTGCCGCTCACGATGCCCAGCATCACCCATTACCGGCTCTCCCGATCATCGCGGACCTCGCTTGTCTGTCCCGCCGCGCGCTTGCGCGGCAAGTCCCCGGCGATCCGGGGAAAATACACCATCGGCGGCGCGACTGTCGAATCCTGGGGCGCGGGCGGGGGTAGTGGTCCGCGCAGCGGACCCTACGGCTGCGGCAGTTTGCGCGGCCCGGTCGCGGCTGAAGCCGCTCCGACGGCGTCGCTGCGCGACTTTTGCGGTAAAGCCTCTATTGCCGCGGCGCCCCCCCAACCGGAGGTCGAGGCTTCAGCCGGACGGACCCCGCGGGGCGCCGAGCCAGGGGATAGCGCATACTGATAGCGTCCAAGTGCGGCCGATCCGCCGTTTTCCAGCTTCACGCACTGCGCTACCCGACCAGCCGTCCATGCCAGCCCCAGGTTTCAACTCCATCGCCGTGCGCCGGCGCCTGTCCTTCGGGCTGGCCCTCGCCCTCGCCGCGGCCGGACCGGTCGCGGCGGCCCCTGCACCCGCGGCACCGCCCTGGCCCGCTGGGCTCTACAACCCGAAACCCCTGCCCGACGACCTGATCCTGCCCTTGCCCTGCGGCGGCGCCCTGGCCTTGCGTCCGGTGGCGACCCCCGCCGACAGTCGGCGGACCCGGTTGATCGGTCCCTTTGCGGGGCCGGCGGGGGACGCCCAGCGGCACCTGCTGATCGGCAAGTACGAGGTCAGCACCCTCCAGTATCAGGCGGTCATGGCGCAAGGCAGCGGCCAGGCCTGCCCCCCGGTCGCCGCCGCCCCGGCGGGCGCTCAGGTCGACCCGCGCCTCGCCGCCCAGGTCGGCGTGAGCCGCATCGATGCGGTCAACTTCGCCGCGCAACTCTCGCGCTGGCTCCAGGCCAATGCCGGGCACCTCCCCCCCTGTGCGGCGGGCGCCGGCCCCTGCCTGCCGCGGGTCGAGGGCAAACCCGCCTTCGTGCGGCTGCCGCTGGACCTGGAATGGGAGTATGCCGCCCGGGGCGGGGCCCTGGTGCCGGACGACACCTTTGCGCTGCCCCGTTACCCCATGCCCGAGGGCCTGGACCGCCACGCCTGGTACAACCGCAACGCCGATGGCGAGATTGCCCCGATCGGCCGCCGCCTGCCGAACCCGCTGGGCCTGCATGACCTCTATGGAAACGCCTGGGAACTGATGAACGACCCCTACAGTTCACCCCAGTTTCCCGGTCAGGTCGGGGGCGATGTCCTGATGGGCGGCGGCATCCACAGCGCGGACGAGGAACTGCGGGCGGACGCCCGGGTCGAGGTCCAGCCCTACGATTCAGCCGGGGACGTCAAGACCGCCGACACCGGTTTTCGGGTCGTGCTCGCCGCGCCGGTCGTGACCTCGGCGGCGAGGGTGCCGGTCGCGTCGCCGCTCCCGGCCCTGGCGCCGCCCGGGGAGACTCCGGCGGACGGCCACCTGCGGATCGAGGTGGACGCCTACGCGATGGTCCTGGTCGACGGGGAGGTGAAAGGCTCGTTCGACGCCGGCCGGCCGTTGGAGTTGCGTGGTCTGAAAACCGGGACTCACCGGATCGAGGTCTCGCCCCTGGTTTCGGGCTATCCGAAGGCCGAGAAGACGGTCGTCCTGACTGACGCCGAGCCGGTCAGCATCCAGATCCACCTGGAGCCGACACCCGAGCGTGCCGAGTCACTACTGGATCTCAACCCCGATGAACGGCGCCGGGTGCGGCGGCAATTGAACGACCTGGGCTACCCCTGCGACCCCGCCTCCGACCGCTTCGACCGCGGCTTCCAGGTGGTATTGCGCGAATTCCAACGCGAATCCGGGCTCCCGATGACCGGTAAGCTGACCCCGGAGACCCGCGCCCAACTCGAGCGCCGCGTCGCCGAGCGGCAGCGGGCGCGCAAGGCCGCCGAACTCGCCCCCGCGGCCCCGCCGCAACCCGGCGGACGCTACCTTCAGCCCGCCGAGTCGGCCCCCGGTGGGCGTTGGATGGACCCCGCCGCACCCTGATCCGGCGTGCCCGTGCCGGTGCCGCGTTGTCGTTGTCGTTGTCGTAATCGAGATTATCGGAGCGCCCCGGATTCTCTCGTGCGCCAAAGTGTATCGCTTCTCCGATTACGATTACGACAACGACAACGACAACGATTGTGCTTAACCTGTTCTTGACTCGCTACTTCTGGTGTCCCAATGCGCTTCATCCACGCCGCCGACCTTCATCTGGACAGCCCCTTGCGCGGCCTGGCGCGTTATGAGGGTGCTCCGGTGGAGCGCCTGCGCACCGCCACCCGCGGGGCATTCGCGCGGCTGATCGACCTGGCCCTGGCGGAGCCCGTGGATTTCGTCTTGCTGGCGGGTGATATCTATGACGGCGATTGGCAGGACTTCCACACCGGGCTCTTCTTCCGCGAGCAATTGGTCCGCCTGGATCGGGCGGGCATCCGGGTCTTCATGGTCCAGGGCAACCACGATGCCCAGGGCGTCATCTCGCGCCAGCTCAGCCTGCCGCCCAATGTCTCGGTCTTCGGGAGCCGCGGCGCTGAGACCCGGCGCCTGGATGACCTGTCGGTCGCGATTCACGGGCGCAGCTTTCGCAATCGCTCGGAGGACGCGGACCTGGTGCCCTCCTATCCGGACCCGCTGCCGGGGTTCTTCAACATCGGCCTGCTGCACACCAGCCTGAGCGGGCGGCCCGGTCACGATACCTATGCCCCCACCACCGTCGCCACCCTCGCGGCCAAGGGCTACGACTACTGGGCCCTGGGTCATGTCCACTGCCGCGAGCAGGTCCTGGACAGCCCGCGCACCGTCTTCCCCGGCAATCTCCAGGGGCGTCACGCCAACGAGACCGGCCCCAAGGGCTGCGAGTTGGTGCGGGTGGAGGCCGGGCGGATCGCCTCCGAATTCATGCCGCTGGACCTGGTGCGCTGGGATCAGATGACGCTGGACCTGACCGGCCTGCCGGGGCTGGACGCACTGGGCGCGGCCTTCCATGAGGCCCTGGCCCCGCGACTGCCGGGCGCCGGGGACCTGCTGCACGCGGTGCGGGTGACCCTGACCGGCTGCACCGACCTCTATGGCAGCGAGGCCGCCCACCCCGGCACCCTGGAGGCCGCCATCCGGGCCGCGGCCCAGGATGTCGCGGCGGCCGAGGTCTGGATCGAGCAGGTGCGCCTGGACCTGACCCCGCCCCTGGACCGCGACCGGATCGCCCAGCGCCAGGACGCGGTAGGTGAATTGGTCCGACTGGTGGACGCCCTGCGCGCCGATCCGGCCACGCTGGCCGCACTGGCGCAGACCGAAGTGGGCGGCCTGCTCAGCGCCCTGCCCCCGGAGGTGGCGGGAGAGGAGGTGCCGCAGTTGGAGTGCGACGCCGATCTGCTCGGGCTGCTGCGCGATGCCGAGGCGACCGTGTTGGCGCGCCTCGCGGCGGCGGGGGCCCGGACATGAGGCTCGTCCGACTGCTGTTGCACGCCTTCGGCCCCTTCACCGACTGCGCGCTGGATTTCACGGGCGAGGGCCGCGGCACCCCGATTGATCTGCACCTGATCTATGGCCCCAACGAGGCGGGCAAGTCCTCGGCCCTGCGGGCGATGACCGATCTGCGCTTCGGTATCCCGTTGCAGAGTCCGGACGGATTCATCCATCCATACAAGCAGTTGCGCATCGCCGGGGTCTTTCGCGACGATACCGGCCAGACCCTGGGACTCGCGCGCCGCAAGGGCCAGGGGCCGACCCTGTCCCGCTTCGACGCCGCGACCGGCAACCCGCTCGAGCCGCCTGCCGCCGGGCCGGAACTGGAACTGGCCCTCACCGGCGGGCTCACGCGGGCCGACTTCGAGTCCATGTTCGGTCTCAACCACGAGCGCCTGCGCGCCGGCGGTGACCGGTTGCTCAAGGGCGAGGGCGAACTGGGCGCGGCCCTGTTCGAGGCCAGTGCCGGTACCCGCGACATCAGGGCGATCCTGGCCGGGCTGGAGAGCGACGCCAAGGGCTATTACAACGCCCATGGACGGGCCGCGAACGCCGTCATCAACGAGGCCCGGCGGCAGTTGGATGAACACCGCCAGGCTTACCGGCTGGCCCTGACCAAGCCCGCCGACTGGCAGTCACTCTTCCGCGCCCACGAGCAGGCGAGCGCGGCACTGGCCGCAATCGACCAGGACCTGGAGACCCAGCGCCGGCGCGAGAACACCCTGACCGAACTGCGTACCGTCGCCCCCCTGTTGCGTGACCAGGATCTGGTGCGCGCCGGGTTGGCCGCCCTGGGTCAGGTCCCCGAACTCCCCGAGAACGCCCGGGAGGAGCGTCTGGCCGCCGCGCAGGCACTCAAGCGCGCGCGCCAGGACCTGCAGGACGCCGATTTGGAACTGCGCCGCTGCGCCGCGGCCCTGGCCGAGCTGGTGATCGAGGCGCCCGTGCTGGAGCACGCCCAGGCGATCGAGCGGCTGGCCGCCCGGGTGGAGACGGCGGCGCAGAGCCGTGTCGAGGCCAGTCGGCAAGCGGCGCGCGCGCAGCAACTTGCCCTGGACTTGGCCGCCCGGGTCGCCCAGATCGCCCCGGGCCAGTCGCCCGCGGCCCTGGTGGCGGCCGCCCCCTCGGCGGCCGACCGCGTCACCCTGGACGGGCACCTGGCGAGCATAGCCCCGCTGGATGAGCGCCTGGCGAACCTGCGCGCGCGCGTCGGCGAACTCGACCAGGCGCGGCGGCGGGAGGCGGAACAAGGCCCGCCGCCGCCGGACGCCGGGACCCGCCAGGCGGTGGCCGCGGCCCTGCGCCAGGCGCGGGGTCTGGGGGATAGCGGTCGCCGTGCTGCCGACCTGGACCAGAACATCGCGGGGCTGGAGGCCCGCCTGGCCCAGGCCCTGGCGGACCTGGGCGCGGCCTCCCTCGCCGCGCTGCGCCAGGCCCGCCCCCTGCCGGTATCCGCCATCGCGCAGGCCCGCGAGGAACGGGCCCAGCTCGACCAGGCGGAGGCCGGCGCGCGCGCCGAGGACCTCCGACTGATCCACGACATGGACGCGCAGCGCCAGGTCCAATGCGAGCTGGCCGCCGCCGGCGAGGTCGTCACCGCGACCACGCTGCGCCAGGCCCGCGCGCGCCGTGACCAGGGTTGGGGCCTGATCCGCCGCGCCTACATCGAGCGCAGCCGTGACCCGGCCGAGCTCGGCCCGGCCTTCGATCCAGACCGGCCACTGCCGGACGCCTTCGAGGCGGCCCAGGACCAGGCCGACCGCCAGGCCGACCTGCTGCGCGCCGACGCCGAGCGCGCGACCGGCTATGAAGTGGCTTCCGGGCGGATTGCGCAAATGCAGGGGCGGCGCCAGGAACTGGCCGCGGCGCTGGCCGCGGCTGCCGCCCGCCGTCAGGAGCTATTGGGCGGCTGGTCGGCGCGCCTCGCGCAGGCCCAACTGCCGGACCTGGACCCCGACGCCCTGCTGGAATGGCAGACGGCCCGGCACAGCGCGCTGGAAGGGGCGGAGCGGCTGGCGCCGGCGCGCGCCGAACGCGAGCGGTTGGCGGTCGAGGTCGAGACCGCCCGCGCGGCCCTGGCCGTGGCCCTGGAGACGGCCGGACAGGGCACCCAGGGCGCCGACCTGGCGTCCCTGATCCAGCGCGCCGACCTCTGGGATAAGGGTGCCACCAAGGCCGAGGCGCAACAGGAAGCTCGCCTCAAGGCGGCGCGCGAGCGGCAGTTGGAGTCGGACAAGGTCGCCGGGCAGATCCAGACGGCCGCGGCGGATCTGGACCTGCACCTGGCGGCGGTGCAGCGCTGGTACGGGCGCCTCCTGCTCGCCCCCGCCAGTCCGCCCGCGGCCCTGAAGGCGCGGTTGGACGAGTTGGACGCCCTGGTCCGCCAGGACCGCGAGTTGAGCGACGCGCGGCTGCGTCAATCCGAGCACCTGGCCCTGGCGGAGGATTTTGCCGCCCAGGCGGCGGGCCTCGCCGCGGCCTTGGGCGAGCCCGCCCCGGCGCTGGCGCAGGACTATGCCGACCGCCTCCAGCGGCGGCTCACCGAGGCCCGCGACCGGGACCAGCAGCGCGCCGGGCTCATCCGCGAGCGCGCCCGGGCATTGGAGACCCGGCAGCGGGCCGCCGCGGAACAGGATGCCCAGTGCGCCATCCTGGAGCGCCTGTGCGCCCAGGCCGGCGCGGCGAGTGTCGTGGAACTGCCGGAGCGCGAGGACGGCGCCGCGCGCAAACGGGAGCTGCGCACCTCGCTGGAGCTGCTGCGTCGGCAGTTGGCGCAGGCCTCACCCCGACCCGAGGACGACCTGCGCGCGGCCCTGAACGACCAGGACGGCATCGCCATCGAGGCCGAGCGCGAACGCTGCCAGGGCGAGATCGCGCGTCTGGAACAGGCACAGGCCCGGGCGCGTCAGTTGGAAGTGGAGACCCGCCAGGCGCTCGCCGCGATCGACGCCTCGGACCAGGCCGCCCGGGCGCGCGAGGCGATGGAATCCGCCGCCGCCCGCTACCGCGGCGCCATCCGGCCCTGGGCGCGTCTGAAGCTCGCCCAGGCCCTGCTCGGGCAGGCCCTGGAGCGGTTCCGCGAGCGCGCCCAGGCACCCATGGTCGCCCTCGCCTCGACCTATTTTTCACTCATGACCGGCGGCCGTTACACCCGCCTGGCGGCGGACGAGACCAATGACCGGACGGTGCTGCGCGCCGCACGCGCCGACGGGGCCGCACTCGCGGTCGAGGCCCTGAGCGAGGGCACCGCCGACCAGCTCTTCCTCGCCCTGCGCCTGGCCGCCCTGGAACTGCGGCGCGCCTCCCACCCCCAACTGCCGCTGATCCTGGACGACGTCCTGGTGACCTCGGACGACACCCGCGCCGCCAACTGCCTGCGCGCGCTCGCCCGTTTCGCCGCGGGCGGGCAGGTGATGATCTTCACCCATCACCGGCACCTGCTGGACCTGGCGCAGGAGGCCGTGGGGGGGCAGGGGCTGATGACCCATCGCCTGTGACCCCGCGAGCCCAGAACGAGCAGTCATCCACAGATGAACACAGATGAACACAGATTATTCATGGGCTTACGCTTGATCTGGGGCGCACCTCGCGGGTGATTTCGACAATAGCGATAAACTCATGACGAATTGAAGGGCATCTGTGGTCATCTGTGTTCACCTGTGGATCTTAGGTTGAGGGACCCCGGCCCCGGATCGAAGTCACTGCCTTCCCGAACGGTTGCAGGCCCGTAGGGTCCGCTGCGCGGACCAACGACCTCGCGACGAGCGACCCTGATCGATGCCCGCCAAGGCTGAAGCCTTGGACTCCGGGCGGGTTGCCGGATGGTGGCAGAGGCGGTAGCAAACAGCGCCGGAGTCCTTCAATGCGTGCGCAGAAGTTGTCCATCTCGCTATGGGCGCATGCCCCGTCCGGCGCGTGACTTAAGCGAAGCCCTTCAGAACTGCCTGGGTCTCCTCGCGCGGGATCCGCGGCCCCAGCGTCGTGACCAGCCGCGCGGAGGCGGCGGACGCCAGGTCCCCGGCGCGCCGGTGGTCCCAGCGCTGGGTGAGACCGTAGAGGAAGGCCCCGGCGAACATGTCCCCGGCCCCGACGGTGTCGACCACCTCGACCTTGTTCCCGGCGATCTCAATCAGCGCCTGGCCGTCCCACACCAGGGCGCCCTGGGCCCCGCGGGTGATGGCGAACGCACGGCTGATGGTCTTCAGATAGGCCGCGGCGCCGCCGAGGTCCGCGGCACCGGCCATCCCCATGGCCTCCGCCTCGTTGGCGAAGATCAGGTCCACGCCGGGGCCGATCATCTCCAGGAGCCCGTCCTTGAAATAGGTGACCATATTGGGGTCGGACAGCGACAGGGCGGTGCGCACCCCGGCGCTCGTGGCAATCGCGTGCGCCGTGATCGAGGCGGCGCGGGCGGCGGGGGAGGTGACCAGATAGCCCTCGGTGTAGAACCAGTCGGAGTCGCGCAGGGCCTCTTCCACCAGTTCGTTGGCCGAGAGGTTGCCACTGACGCCCAGGAAGGTGCACATGGTGCGGTCGCCGTCCGGGGTCACCAGGACCACGCAACGGCCGGTATGGCCCTGCTCCTTCTCGGTGTGGTGATTGGTGTCGACCCCGCCCTCGCGCAGGTCGCGCATATAGAAGTGGCCCAGCTCGTCGTCCGCCACCTTGCAGGAGTAGTAGCCGCGCCCACCCAACTGGCTGAGCCCGATGACGGTATTGGCGGCGGAGCCCCCGGAGGCACGCTCGTGGTGGTGGCAGGCCAGATGCAGCATGATCTCCAACTGCTTGGCCTCGTCGACCAGGGTCATGACGCCCTTGTCGATCCCCAGGGTTTCCAGGTCCTTGGGGTCGACCTCATACTCCATGTCGACCAGGGCATTACCGATGCCGTAAACGTGATAGCGCGCCATGTGCTCTCCGGGAGGCTGTGCGTGAAGGGGTGGGATTGTACCAAAGTCGCGCAGCGACGCTGGCCGTGGCCGCCGATTGCCCGCAGTCTCGGGCCGCGGTCAGGATGGCCGGTGTTTCTCGCGGTGGTCTGCGACTGCTCCCGCCGGGTCTCGGACTGATTTTCATGGCAACGCCTCGACCTCCGGTCCGCGTACCTCGCGGGCGCGACGGCGACCATGTGGGGGCCTCAGTTGCTCGCCGAGCCACCGGAGGTCGAGGCTTCAGCCGGACCGCTCTCGGACGCAAGGGGCGTGATCTCGACGGCCTGGCGGGCCTGGGCGAGGCACTGGTCGATCGCGGTTTGCAGGTCGGCCGGGTCGACTTGCGTTGGCGCAGCCACCGGGCTTGGGGGGCGAAGGCAGCTTGACTCCCTGGCGTTACTCGATATCATCTGTCATATGACATTGATGCGCGTCGTCCTGGACACCAACGTGTTGGTCGCGGCCTCCCGCAGCCGCAACGGCGCATCCTTCGCGCTGCTGCAAGCCTTGCGCGAGCGCCGGTACGTCGCCGTCGTTTCGGTTCCGCTCATGTTGGAATACGAGGCGGTGCTCAAGCGGCCCGAGCAGTTGCAGGCCAGTGGGCGCAGCGAGGCGTTGACGGATGCCTTCCTGGACGCACTCTGCCTGCTCGTGGAGCCCGTGCATCTCTACTACCTGTGGCGGCCCCAGACCCGCGACCCGGCTGACGACATGGTGCTGGAGACCGCGCTGAATGGCCGCGCAGGGGCGCTGATCACGTCGAATGTCGCCGATTTCGTCGCGGCCGGTCGTTTCCGGCTACCGGTGCTGACGCCAGGCGCGTATCTCCGCCAACTGTCGCAGGAGAAGTTCTGATGGCCAATTATGCGCTACGTGTCCCCGAATCCTTGTTCGCCTACGCCCGTCAGGTGGCGGAGGAGGAGCAGGTCTCCATGAACCAGTTCTTCGTCACGGCGATTGCGGAGAAGGTTTCCGCACTCAAGACCGAAACCTATTTCCGCGAGCGGCAGGCGCGCGGCGACCTGGCGGCATTCGATGCCTGGCTGGCCGCGAGTCCCGACGTGCCGCCCGCGGCGGAAGATGCGTTGAGCGATTGAGCGCCAGGTCTCGTGAAACCACAGCGCCGGTTCTACGAGCCGGTTGCACGAGCCGGGCTCAGGATTTGAGCCACCCCCTGGTGTAACCTGCCGGGTGCGCCATTCCATCCGGGGACCCAGACGATGCCAGACTCAGGCCACATGCCCACACCGGACCAGGCCGTCATCCGCCTCAAAGACCGCCTGCTCAAGGGCTATCGCGCCCGCATCTGCGGCGAGTTGGTCCGCCCCGCGACCGCGGCCAGCTTGCGCGACCTGCCGCCGGACCTGGCCCCGGGCCTGCGCGAGGCGCTCATCGCCCGCGGTCTGCCCCAACTCTACGCCCACCAGCGCGAGGCCTTCGACCTGGCCCGCGCCGGCCGGCACCTGGTGGTAGCCACCCCCACCGCCTCCGGCAAGACCCTGTGCTACAACCTGCCGGTCCTGGACGCGGTGCTGCGCTCTGGCCGGAAGGCGCTGTATCTCTTTCCGACCAAGGCCCTGGCCCAGGACCAGGTGGCGGAACTGATCGAACTGGGCCGGGCGCTCAAGGACGCGGGCGCGGACGGCGTGCGCGCCTACACCTTCGACGGCGACACGCCGGGCGATGCCCGCAAGGCGGTGCGCACCCGCGGCGATATCGTCGTCAGCAATCCGGACATGCTCCACCAGGCGATCCTGCCGCACCACACCAAGTGGGCCCAGTTCTTCGAGGGCCTGGCCTTTGTGGTGGTGGACGAACTGCACAGCTACCGCGGGGTCTTCGGCTCCCATGTGGCCAATGTCTTCCGGCGGTTGAAGCGCGTCTGTCGCTTCTACGGGGTCAGTCCCACCTTCATCTTCACCTCGGCCACCATCGGCAACCCGGCGGAGTTGGCGGGGCGCCTGTGCGGCGAGACCGTTACGGCCCTGATCGAGAGCGGCGCGCCCCAGGGAGAGCGTCACCTGCTGCTGTGGAACCCGCCGGTGATCAATCCGGACTTAGGGATACGCGCGTCCGCCCGCTCCCAGACCACCCGCATCGCGCGCATGGCAGCCAAGGTCGGGCTCAAGGCGATCGTGTTTGCCCGCTCCCGGCTCATGGTGGAGGTCATCACCAAGTACCTGAAGGACGTCTTCGACAAGGACCCGCGCCACCCGCCCCGGGTGCTCGCCTACCGCGGCGGCTATCTGCCGAGCGAGCGGCGGGCGGCCGAGCAGGCGATGCGCGCCGGGCGCGTGGATCTCGTGGTCAGTACCTCGGCCCTGGAACTGGGGATGGACATCGGCGCCCTGGATGTCGCAATCCTCAACGGCTACCCGGGCACGGTGGCCGCCACCTGGCAGCGCCTGGGCCGGGCCGGGCGGCGCCTGCGGCCCTCGCTCGGGGTGCTGGTCGCCACCAGCGACCCGCTCGACCAATACCTGGTGCGGCACCCGGAGTTCTTCTTCGGCGCCTCCCCGGAGCAGGCCCGCATTCATCCGGACCAACTCCTGATCCTGCTGGAGCAGGTGCGCTGCGCTGCCTTTGAGCTGCCGTTCCGGGACGGCGAGACCTTCGGGGCCGAGGATCTCACCGAGATGCTGTCCTACCTGCGCGACGAGGGCGTGCTGCAACGCCAGGGCGATCAGTGGTTCTGGGTGGCGGACAGCTACCCGGCCAACGCCGTCTCGCTGCGCTCGGTGGCGGAGGGCAACTTCGTGGTGATCGATACCACCGGCGGGGCCCAGACCATCATCGCCGAGGTCGACTGGTCGAGCGCCCCCGGGACCCTCTATGTCGGCGCCATCTACATGATCCAGGCCCAGCCGTATCAAGTGGAACGCCTGGACTGGCCGGGGCGCAAGGCCTTCGTCACCCGCACCCAGGCGGACTATTACACCGACGCCATCGACTATACCCGGCTCAAGATCCTGGACCGCTTCGAGGGGCGGGCGAGCGGCCAGGGGGCCACGGCCAACGGCGAGGTCCACCTGGTGCGCCGCTACCCCGGCTACAAGAAGATCCGCTATTACAGCCACGACAACATCGGCTACGGCAACATCGACCTGCCGGACCAGGAGATGCACACCACCGCCGTCTGGTGGCAAGCCGAGCCCCGCGCGCTGGAGTCGGCCCTGCCGGACCGGGCCCAGGCGATCGAGGGCTTCCTGGGCGCCGCCTATGCCCTGCACCATGTGGCGGCCCTGCGCTCCATGGCCGAGATCCACGACCTGGGCCGCGCCGTGGGCGACGGTCAGGGCACCTGGTTCGCGGTGACCGGCAACACCGGGCGCGGCCAACTGCGCGGGCCGGACAATGCGCCGGTGGACGGGGAGGGCGTCGACCGCTTCGAGCCGACGCTCTTTCTGTATGACAACTATCCGGGCGGGGTGGGGCTCTCGGCACCGCTCTATGACGCGGCCGATCTGCTGGTGCGCGACGCCCGCGATCTGGTGGCCGGCTGCGGCTGCACCGGGGGCTGTCCGGCCTGTGTCGGACCTATCATGCCGGGCGACGAGGCCCGGGTGATCACGCCGCGAGAGGCGGCGCTGCGGGTGCTGGGGTTGTTGGAGGGGGTGGTCGAGGTGATGCCTGATCAGTGCGGGCCCGGCCGCACCTAGTATCCCGCTCCAGCTAGTGCCACCTGACGCAATTGCTCGGGCCGTTGGCGTAGGGTGCGCCGTGCGCACCGCGAGGCTGCGGTTGATCGCGGGCGCCGGGCTGTCGGTCGGCGCCATGGTGCGCACGGCGCACCCGACGGTCGCGGTGCGGCTAATGGTCCGAGCACTTCCATCACGCGGTACTGGTCTTGCGCCTGCTCAAGCCCCGCAGGGGCGCGATATACCAGCCCAGGGCAACGCCCTGGGATAGCGTTGTTTATTCGGCTTAGCCCTGAAAGGGCGTGATATAAGGAGCCACGCCGTTATGTCACGCCCTTTCAGGGCTAAGCGCTGCGGATAACCCATACCCAGGGCGTTGCCCTGGGCTGGTATGTTCGACCCCGTTGGGGTCGCTACGCAAGAGAAGCTGAAACCGGGTACTGGGATAAAGTATTGGTTCTTTATATCAATTTTATCGGACTGACCCGCGACTGAGGCCGAACAGCACAGGTCCCAACATCGGCAACCGGGCCGAGTCGAACAGCGCAACACCCAACTCCAAGGCGAGATTCTCCGCGGCCAGTGAGAAGCGGCCGTTGGTTGCCGCGCCCAGGATCGGATCGGGGTAGGCATGGCGGCGCGCGTCTCGCGCCCGCATGAGATCGCGCACGGCACCTTCGTCGATTCGCGCCTCAGTTCCCTTTCCCGCATGTTTGCATTGTACGAAAACGGGACGCCCGCCTTCGCGTGCCGTGCCGATGATATCCACCCCGCCGTCCCCTTGCCCCCGCGTCACCTCGACACTGAGTCCGACGCGCTTCAGTTCATCGGCGACCCACAACTCGAAACCGCGCCAGTCCATCCCGTCGATGTGATCAGCGACCGGTGGATGGGTCTGCGCCTCTCCCAGGCTCTTCTCAAACAGGGCACGAAAGTCCTGGTCGCTGAATTGGACGGGCACCACGATCTCCCGGCTCAAACACCGCTTCTCCTCCAAGAGCCCATGTAGCAGGCTGTCGAATGAGCCTTCGCCCAGTCCCGGATGGATCGCCTGCGGCAGGTAGATGGTCACCGGCTTGGTCTGACCGATCCGGTAGACCCGGTCGCTGCACTGGTCCTCCACCGCCGGATTCCACCAGCGGTTGAGGTGGATGACATGATTGGCCGCGGTCAGCGTGAGACCGAATCCCGCCGCCTTGGGTCCCAGGATCAGCACGTCGAAACCCAGGCGCTCCTGGAAGGCGCGGCGGATGCGGTCGCGTACTGGTCCCGCCGTGGCGCCGTTGATGGTTTCCGGTAAGGGCGAGGGCAGACTGTAGCGGCGGCGGATCAGGTCGTAGAGCGCCCGCTGGGCCTCCCGTAGCTCCACGAAGATCAGGGCCTTTTCGTTCCGCTCATGGACCCGATCCAGGATCACGAACAGGCGCTTGAAGCGGGCCGATGCGGCGATGAAGGGACCGTCCTGCGCCGCGGACTCGGGCGGTTGCCCAAGCCGCGGGTGCAGCGAGATTGCGCGCAGTTGCTGCAACCCCTCCAAGGTGCCCTGAGGACGCTCGCGGATCGCCGCCCGCACGGCGTCGTAGGCGCTCTGCTGCTCCGGCGGCATCGGGTCCGCAGTCGCCTCCACCCGCCGCTCGGGCAGCCCCTCAAGGATGTCGAGCTTGAAGCGGCGCAACATGATGGCCGGGATGGGTGCCACTTGGTCCGACAGGATGGTCGGCTCGATCAGGCGTCGTTTCAGTTCCTCCCGCTGCTGCGGGTCGTCACCCCGATGGCGGCTAAGAAACTCCCGGGCGCTCAAGCCCAGGAATCCCGGCCAGGCGATATCCAGCAGGGTCCAAAGGTCCAGGATGCTGTTTTCGATCGGGGTGCCGGTCATCAATAGCGTGAAGCCGCCCTGTTGGGCCTTGGCCCCCCGGTTCATCAGCGAGGCCGGATTCTTGAGCTTCTGCGCCTCGTCGTAGACGATCACCGCAAACCGCACCTTGCCGAATGACAGGTGGTAGTCGCGTAGCGTCTCGTAGGTGGTCAACACCAGATCGGCGGACTTGATCTCGTCCACGTCGAGGGTCTGGCGCCTCAGGGTCATGTCATTGCCGCCGCCCGTATGGAGCTTGAGGTCGCGCAGGCCGCGTTCGTAGGCGTGCAGTTCGCGGCCGAGGGCGTCCGCGCCCAGGTGCTGGCCGATCTCCTCGCGCCAGTTGCCCAGCAGGGTCTTGGGGGCAACGACGAGGAAGGGGCTCAGCCCGGGGCGCCGCCCAGCCGGTTCCTGCTCCCGCAGCCAGCGCAGAAAGGCCAAGACCTGATAGGTCTTGCCGACCCCCATGTCATCGGCCAGCAAGAGCCCCGGCGCGCCCGCGAGGTAGCCCGCCTGCAGCCAACCGAGACCCGATTCCTGGTGGGGCATCGGGACAGTGCTGAGCGATCGGGGGAGGCCCGGCGTGAAGTGGCCCCGCTGACGGGTCTGCTCCGCAAGGAAGGTCAGCAGTTCCTCGTTGTCTTTGGTGATGGCGGCCCCTTTGGGCTCCGGCAGGGCGCCGCCTTCCTCTGTCGAGGCGCGGGGTCCGGGGGCCATTCGCCCCGAAAGACCCTGAATCGTTTTCACCAGATCGTCGGTGAGCGACAGGGACCGGCCGTTGAAGTCGCAGACCGTGGCGCCGGATGCTTGGGCCTGGGTCATCAGTTCCTTAAGCTCCGTGACCTCCTCGGCCCGGAGAACCAAAGGCACCGCATCCGGGATCTGGATGGTGAATACCTCGACCTCTTCCGCTGGGAACCAGTCACGCGACACTGCTAACGCAAAGGAGAAACTCGGCGGTACCCAATCCCCGACACCGATGACCCGCTCACCATAGCCGCGCAGGTCGCAGATGACGCCGCAGTCACCCCCGGCCTCCTCGATGGCGGGCCTGAGGAAGGCCAAGGGGTCCTGACGGAAGGCCTGGCGGGTGCTGGGGTCGGCCCGGTTGACGCGCTCCAGGACTTGCAGCGCCGCGGCGACCGGGGCGTCCAGCACCGTGTAGACGCCGCCGCCCAGGGTGAAATGACTGCGCGCCCCCTGAGCGAGAAAGCGCCTCTCGAATTGCTTCGCGTGGTGTTGCGGCAGCAGCGGTTCCCGGTCGGCCTCCCGAGCGGGTTCAGCGAGCGAGCCTTGATCTTCCTGATCGGCGGTCGTCGCATCCTCCGGGCGATCACCGTAAAGGGTCGGCAGGAAGGGCGCCGTTTCATCGCCGGGCGCAAGATCGATCCCGATCCCAGTGGCCTGATGGATGGTCAACCCCCGCAGATACTCGTCGGCGCGCAGGTCGCCGGTGAGTCGGATCAGGTGGTCCTTGAAGCGGGCATAGGCGGTCATGCGCCGGTCCAGTCCCGCGGGCGAGGCGTCGCCGTTCGCCGCGTTCACGGCATCGATTGCCTCCAGTGCCGAATAAAGCGGGTCCAGGATCAGGAAGCGCCCGGCGGCGACAGCAAGCCCAGTGCCCGTGCGGCGCACGCCGAAGACGGGCGCTCCGCCGCGCTGGAACCACTCGACACGCAACGCAAAGGAGGGCTCGCCGATGGGCGCGTCGTGCGACAGGAAGAGCGTCAAGGGAACCACCGGCGGCAGCCCGAGCCGGGCGGCCTCGGGTCGGCTCAGGCCGGCGATCCGGTCATGGGTCAGGTGCAGCGACTCGCCCTCGGGCTGCGCCTCCTGCGTATCCAGCAGGGCCAACAACAGGGCTGTGCCGGGATGCGATGGGGCGGCCTGCGGCCAATCGGGCAGGGAAACCGGTGCCTCGCGGGCGAAGGGAAGGGCGCCCTTACGGAGCAACTCGAAGCGCCATCCGGCGTCATCCAGTGTGCCGGCAAGTCGAAATCGCATCATCTGGCAGAACCATTCCCAGGGTGAAAGTTGATATGCATCTAGTCCCACTTACCATCCTCGAAAGATGGTTTAGTGAGTTGGGCTCCCGCCCGGCTTTGGCGGCTAACGTTTGCTTGCGAATATCCGTCAAACACGTATTATTTGGCCCTATGTACACCGTCGTCGAAACCCCACTGTTCACAAAGCTCTGGCCGCGTTACTGGCACGAAGAGGAGCGGGGTGCCTTCGCGGCATTCCTGGCCCAAAACCCCGATGCCGGCGATGTGATTCCGGGCACGGACGGACTGCGGAAGGTGCGTTGGAGCCGCGCCGGGTCCGGCAAATCCAGTGGGGTACGGGTGATCTACTACACGCGATTCGCCTCCGGGGCACTCATGCTGTTGGTACTTTACGCGAAATCCGAACGGGGCAACCTGTCCGCCAAGCAACTTGTGGAGATCAGACATGCCATCGAACACGCAACCCCTGACCGATGATGAACTGGACGTGTTTGAAACAGGACGCGACCTGGGCGCAGACCTGCTCGAATCCATCCGCCAGATGAACGCGGGCCTGGGGACCGTGGTGTACTCGCCGATCATCGCCGCCCGCCGGAACGCCGGCCTGTCGCAGGCCCAGTTTGCCGAACTCTTGGGCGTGTCGGTGCGCACGCTGCAGGAGTGGGAGCAAGGACGTCGCCAACCGAGCGGTGCGGCCAAGACGGTGCTCAAGGTGGCGCAGCGGCATCCCGAGGTGTTGCGGGAACTGGCGGAGGCGTGATGGCATCATTCTTCGCAGCCGAGAACTACGCCGCGTTCGTTGACGCAATTACCTGGAATGCGACACGCCAGTCCATGTTCGGATCGCGCTCTCGTATTTGAAAGTCCACCCCGAATTATGGTATAGCCTAAACCGGCCCACATCCGTTTCGGTGAGGTGAAGGGGGCACATGTGAATGAGCTTCCTGCGATTGTACCTGGGCTGAAAGAAGCCTGGCATCTCTTTATCGCCGGCATTCCAGAACAGCGTGCTGCCGTTCTGATTCATCTCCAGAATGACGTAGTTACCGATTTGCAGCATGAGGCCGAGATGATCAGGGTCGGCACCATCCGAGAAGCATCCAAACGACTTATCCAACAGGCGCTTCGCGATACTAAGACCATTGGTACCGGTAATCAGCCAGGCGCGGGAAACCTTGTCCAAAGGATTTGAGCGCGGCTTGACGCAGACTGCCGGGGCCTTGCATCTCGAAAACTCGCCCAAGGTTGGCGTGAGCCGGTCGGCCCGTGCATCAAGCCAGGTGGCTAAGCGATCGGTGGCGAGGCTGCCGGGGTTCATGTTCAGGAGATAATGCCCCCACAGTTGTCGGGGCGGGCCTTGATCATATTTCCCGCCACCGGGAGCGCCGCACCCCAGTGCGGCGCAGCCTATCCGCAGAACGCAGCGCTGCGGTCGCTCGCGAGGCCGCGCCGCACTGGGGTGCGGCGCTCCCAACATCCGAGCGGGCTTAAACGCGTGCGCTCGCCGGGGCGGCTTGGGCGGGGTTATGATCAAGGCCGTCGGGGCGCGGTGCGCCAATCCCGATCCGCCCAGGCGAGGTAGTCCTGCACCGATTGCTCGTTCTGCGACCATTCCCGCGGGGATGTCCAGAGGATATAGGGCAGGGCCTTGCGGTGCCTGCGATCCAGGCCGCAGATGTCACCCTTTCCCGCAATCAGGCGCCGCTCGGCCTCCTCCAACAAGTTCGGCAGTGGCGGCAGCGGCACGGGTACGCCGCCGAATCTCCGCTCCAGGTCTTGCGCCACTGGCGCAATAGCCAGCGTCGTCGGCCGCACGAACCGCACGGCAATCCATTTGCGAGTCAATTCGTCTGTCAGACGCACCGTCGGGCCTGCTTCGCATCAGTGGATGAGGCCATTGACCACCTCCAGTTCCCCGGAGCAGGCCCGCATCCACCCGGATCAGCTCCTGATCCTGCTGGAGCAGGTGCGCTGCGCGGCGTTTGAGCTGCCGTTCCGCGACGGCGAGACCTTCGGCGCCGAGGACTTAGGCGAGATGCTGTCTTACCTGCGCGACGAGGGCGTGCTGCAACGCCAGGGCGACCAGTGGTTCTGGGTGGCGGACAGCTACCCGGCCAACGCCGTCTCGCTGCGCTCGGTGGCGGAGGGCAAGCGCTGGAGTCGGCCCTGCCGGACCGCGCCCAGGCGCGCCGATCAGCGGCCGTCGGCCAGGTGCAGCCAAATCTCATTGCGCCGCATGAACCACGGCGTGAACGGCGGGTTGTAGCGCGAGTAGACCGGTTCCCCCGACCAGGCGAGATCGGCGGCGCGCAAGGCGGCCTGTAGCTTCGCCAGGTGTTCGTTGTAGTTGGACTCCGACCAGAACCCGGAGAAGCGGATGACCGCCACGCGACTGGGCGGCACCTCGCGTAGCTTGACCCGTGGGTCCAGGGGTTCGGGTGCGCTGGCCAGGGTCACGTCCTTGGGCAACACGAACTGCACCAGAAAGCCCCCGGGCGCGGCGGCCTGGGTGACGGGTGCGGTCATCGCAAGCTTGACGGGCACGGCCGCCTGGGTCACCGGCGCCGTCATCGCGAGCTTCCGCTCGCCCTTGTTCTTGCCGAAGATGTAGCCCGCCAGGATCGGGAACGCCTGGCCGCCGGCGTCGCCCGCGGGGCCGGGCACCACGATTTCGGCCACGGTGTAGGCTGCGTACTCCCGCACTTCGATGCCTGCGAGTGTGCGGACGACCTTGAATGCGGGCTCTTCGGTGGCGTGGCTGGGCATAGGGATGGCGAACAGGGCCAGGGTCGAGAACAGGGCGGCGACAAGTGCGGCGGCGGGTCCGAGTGGTTTGCCGGCGGCAGGTGGTTTCATGGTTAGCGTGGGCATGGTCATTCTCCTTGCGCCAGGCTGGCCTGTCGTTCGGGGTCTTCCGCGTCAGGCCGCCAGGGCGGGATAGTCAGTATAGCCCTTTGCGCCCGGCAGGTTGACATCGGCCCCCGTGCGGCCCAGATTCCGGGGTCAACTCCCACACCGGACTCCGACCGATGGATGCACTGGAACAAATCGCCGCCCGCTTCGCCGCCCTGGCCCCCGCCTGCGACTACTGGACGCTGCGTCTGGTCGAGGAGTCGTCCGAACACTTGGAGGTCCGCCAGGGGGTGGTGGAGCCCAGCGCATTGGGTGAGTCACTGGGGGCCATGGTCACGGTCGTGGCCGGCGGCGGGGTCGGCTACGGGGCGACCAGCGACCTCAGCGCGGCGGGCCTGCGGGCGGCGGCGGCCGCGGCACTCGGGTGGGCGGCGGCCCACGCGGAGCTTGGCCTGTTCGCGGGGGCCATCTACCCGCGCAGCGGCCTGCGGGCCGACTACCGCTCCCCGGTGGCGGAACCCTGGGACTCGATCGGCCTGGCCGACAAGCTCGCGCTGCTCCAGGACGCCAACACGGCGTTGGCGATCGATGAGCGCATCGTCGACTGGTCCGCCTGGCTCGCCTGGCGTCGCGTCCGGCAACTGCT
>Ga0247840_10003117_pt1 | contig 28461 bp, 27 predicted proteins | sample LaCruzMarch2015__FD_192404 | JGI IMG/M metagenome (GOLD analysis project Ga0247840, IMG submission 192404) | Freshwater microbial communities from meromictic Lake La Cruz, Castile-La Mancha, Spain - LaCruzMarch2015_17m | ecosystem: Environmental > Aquatic > Freshwater > Lake | place: Spain...
CGTATGCGGACAACCGGCGCAAAGCTGCGGCGGCTTGCCGCGCGGCGGAACCGCCTCGGGCGCGGTGTCGCCCGCCAAAATGCGTTTCACACGCCCCACATCAAGTTCGCCGAAGCGGTACATTTCCGGCGCACTGTCAATCACGCCGCCGGCGGCGCGCACGGCATCGGCCATGTACGGATCGTTTTCTTCAATAACAACGGTGCGCGCAACCGAAGCGGTAAAGTCGAGCATCTGCCGCATCGGCAGCGGATAACTCATCCCGACTTTTAAAACCGATGCTTCCGGCGCGGCTTCTCGTACATGCTGATAAGCGACGCCGGAAACCAGAACGCCAAGCTCTGACGATCCTTTGATTTTCTGATTCGGGCCTTCTTTTTCGTTCCATTCAGCAATTTCCGCCAGCTTCTGCCGCAGGCGGCGGTGCGCCGGGCGGGCGTGGCCGGGCACCATGACGTGATACGGGATGTTGCGCTCGAAATGCGCTTCCGGCAAATCACGGTCTGGGCGGCGGGGTGTGATAATTGTTCCCGAATGGCAAACGCGCGTGGTCAGTTTGACGATCACCGGAATTTTCCAGCGTTCGGAAATTTCAAACGCCTGCCGGGTAAAATCGTAGGCTTCCTGCGAATCGGACGGCTCGAGCAGCGGTACCCCGGCGGCGACGGCGTAACGGCGGGTATCCTGTTCGTTCTGGCTGGATGCCAGTCCCGGATCGTCGGCCACAATAAAAACCAGCGCACCGTCCACGCCGCTGTAAGCGGCGGTGAAAAGTACGTCGGCGGCAACATTCAGTCCGACATGTTTCATCGTGGTAAAGGCGCGGACGCCGGCGAAAGAAACGCCCAGCGCCACTTCGGCGGCGACCTTTTCATTCGGCGACCATTCGGCTTTACCGCCGAGCTGATTGAACACGTCGAGAATTTCGCTCGACGGCGTTCCGGGATAACCCGCTCCGCGGGCGGCCCCCGCATGCAAAGCCCCCAGCGCCACCGCTTCATTGCCCATCAAAAACTGTCGTTCCATTTTTATTCCTTCTCCAAAAGCTCAACCACCCACTCCGGCGCACGAACCGGCCGGCCATCCTCACCAAGCATGGCATGCACCGTATAGCCATGAGCAACAACACCCGAACCGCCAGCCTGCACGATATGGTTTTCAAAACGGATCCGAGCGCGCCCTTCACGGTGAATGCTCGTGGTCATTTCCAGCAAATCGTCATACTTCGCACGGCCGGTGAAATACACATGCGCCTCAATCAGCGGCAGACGGATTCCGCGATGCTCCCATTCAGCGTAAGAAACCCCCATAGCGCGCGACAGCTCGGTGCGGCCGACCTCAAACCATTCCAATGCGCGGGAATTGTAAAAGGTCTGCATCTGGTCGGTTTCACTGTAGCGGACACGGAATTGATGCGTATGGGACGGCACGGACATCTCCTCGTTTACTGTTTAGCCCGTAGTTCCAGATTGTGCGTGTCCTTCCAAACATTACCCACACAACCGGTTTTAATACGCCATGCGGCGGAGAGAAAAACGGGGATATCAAAAACAAAAGCGATGACGGCAACGGGCAGCATACTGAGCTTTTTGAATGCGCTGAGTGACGGATTCCTCCAAAAACGAAAGCGGAACCACGGCGACGGCAGGGTCGCGAAAAGTCCGTTGACGTGAATATTGAGCTGCACGAGGCGGTGCAGCCATGAAGTATCGGTTTCATCGCGGGCCCGCAAGTAGGCCGTCAAGTTGAGTTTCGGCTGTTCGGCACGCATGGTTTTAAGATGCCCCATGAGCGTTTCGATAAAGGTCTGGCCGACAAAAAGCCGGACACGCCGGGAAAAGATATCGCGAAAAGTCCGGTAGGCTTCAAAGGTATAGCTTGCATTGGGTAAGAGACCGATGCGCGCCGGATTGTCCGGTGTCGCCGCCATATCGCTGACCATCATCCGCTTGAAACAGCCGTCCACCGCGCCGGGAAAATATTTTGGAAGCCAGACCGAGCGCATGGCCGGAGCACAGGCACAAAAACAGTGGCCGCGAACCTGTGCCGTCTGGTTTTTCTCTGTGAAGCGGGTAACGGCCAGGTTCAGCCGGTCACACAGACTCTTACATTTGGAAGCTTCGATGTGTTTATGTCCGACCGGCGAAATCACCCTCATGGCGTAATCTCTTTGCAACCGGCGGAGCATCAGCTCAAAAGCATCGGCCTGGTCGATAACAATATCGGCGTTAACGAAATAGATGAAATCGGTATCCGTCCGACTGTACGTATGTGTCAGCAGATTCCATGCATTGGCAAAACCTGCCTCCGGCACCACCTCAAGCCGCAGGCGGACGGGGCCGCTTTCAGGGAATTCGCAGCGTGCTTTTTTCAAGCAATCATCCGTCACCTCGGCGGTCCGGTCCGTGCATCCGTTAGCAATAACAATCAGCTCGGGTTCACACTCGAGACTTTTTGCATTGCGGAAAATCGATTGCCTGAGAATGGATTCCAGCGCCAGCGCAATACTGGCCTCTTCATTCCAGGCGACAACGCCGACCGAAATTTTCACTGTGTCACTCATTTAAAAACTCAATCATCCGCTTCCGGGTATGAGCCGAGAACGGTAAGTACAGCACAGTGTTTCTCGAGTGCTTTAAGCGCAACCTTGACGTGCGGATCGGCGGCATGACCTTCGAAGTCCACGAAGAAGTAATATTCCCAGGCCTTGTTTTTACTGGGGCGCGACTCAATCTTGGTCATATTAATGCCGTTGATCTTGAGCGCGTCCAGCGCGTCATGCAGCGCGCCGACTTCGTCTTTTATACCGAAGTAGATGGAGGTTTTATCTTCGCCGGTCGGCTCGCCGTATTTGCGGCCGATGACAAGGAAGCGGGTTGTATTGCCGCTGGCATCCTGAATATTTTCGGCGACGACATTGAGACTGTAAAGCTCGGCGGCCAGCAGGCTGGCAATGGCGGCACAGTCACTTCCGGCGGCCATTTCGGCGGCCAGCGCGGTGCTGTTAACAGCGTCTATTTCGATTCCGGAAAGGTTCTCGCTCAGCCAGCGGCGGCATTGGCCGATGGCCTCCTGCTTACTGCAAACCCGCGTGATTTTTTCGCGCGGCACGGAGGCGAGCAGATACAGCGAAACCGGCAAATAGATTTCCGCACAGATTTTGAGTTGCGTGTTTGTGAACTGATCGAAAGTGTGCGTCACCGCGCCTTCGATGGAGTTTTCGATCGGCACAACGCCGTAGTCGGCGGAACCGTGTTCAACTGCATTGAAAACGTCAGTGATGGTGCCAACCGGGTGATAATCCACGCTGGCACCAAACTTGGCGTGCGCCGCCTGATGGGTAAAGGTAGCCGGCGGACCGAGATACGCAATTTTCAGACTGCTTTCGAGCGCCAGAGCGGCCGACATGATTTCGCGGTAAATAGCGCGGGCCGATTCCTCCGGAAGAGGACCGTTGTTCAACCGGGCAATGCGTTCAAAAACAGCTTTCTCGCGGGAGGGAACATAAATTTCGCCGCCCTGCTCTTTTTTGGTTTTCCCGATTGCGAGCGCGATTTTGATCCGCTCGTTAAGCAGCTTAATCAGCTCCTCATCGAGACCGTCAATCTGTTTCCTCAGCTTCTCCAGACTCATCATCGTCCTCCGTTGCCGCCTGTTGCGCCCGCTGTTCTAACTCTTTTTCCATCTCAGGGAAAGGTTTTGTCCGTTCCGGTTTCTCGACCGGAACCATCCGCTTCAATTCTTCCATGCCGGGCATCTCTTCAAGGCTCCGCAGGCCGAAATGCTCAAGGAAACGCTGAGTGGTGCCGAAAAGCCACGGGCGTCCCGGCAGTTCGCTACGGCCCGTCACCCGGACTAGCTGCATCTCGACCAGATTACGCAACACCTGATCTACCGCGACGCCGCGCACCGATTCGATCTCGGAACGCAGAATCGGCTGGCGATAGGCGATGATGGCGAGAGTTTCGAGTGCCGGTTTGGACAAACGGGCGGTCTGATCTTTATCGAGCAGTGTGCGAACCCACGGCCCGCAGTTGATTTCGTTCTGAAGGCGGAAGCCGTGCGCGACTTCGGCAATGCATAATCCCGTAGTACCTTGCGTCAGCTCGGTCTTCAGCTCTTCAATGGCGGACAGAATATCGTCCTCCTTGAATTCCGCAAACTGCTGGTAAGGGCCGCCGTAACTGGCGCCGGCATCCACCAGCGCCTTGCGGATTTCCTTGGATGTCAGCGGCTTTTTGGCTGCAAACAGCAGCGCGCCGATGATTTGTTTAAGCTCAGGGAGCACTTCGATATCGCTCATACGATCACATCCTCCTGCAAAACTGGTTCGGGCTCGCCGCCCTCAACCTGCTCAATAACGATTTCGTCAAAATGATTGTCCTGCCGCGCCGCCAGACGGTTGAGCTTAATCAGCTCCAGCACGGCGAGAAAGGTGCAAACAATCTCGTGGCGCGAACGCATGCCACGAAACAGACGGCCCAGCGTCAGCGGCTTGCCGTTCTTCGTGGCTTCCAGCAGATAATCCACCTTCTCGCTCACAGTGAACTGCTCGGCAAAGATTTCATTCAGTTCTTCTCGCGGAACGCGGTCGAGAGCCTGATTCAGCGCACTGATCAGATCAAAAATACTAACATCCGACATGCCGACATCGGGCCGTGCGCCGAGCTCGACGTGTTCACCTTCGCGCGAAAAAACGTTTTCTTGAACCGTTTCAAGGTGTCCAAGAAATCCAGCGGCATCTTTGAATTTTTTATATTCGACCAGCTGGCGCACCAGATCCCAGCGCGGATCGTCCTCGTCGTCCTCTTCCACCGGCCCGCGGTCTTCGTCGGGCAGCAGCAGGCGACTCTTGATCACCATCAGCGTCGCCGCCATGACGATGAAATCGCCGGCGATCTCGAGATTGAGGATTTTCATCAGCTCGAGATATTCCATGTACTGGGTGGTAATCCGCCCGATTGGAATGTCGTAAATATCCACCTCATCTTTTTTGATGAGGTAGAGAAGCAGATCGAGCGGGCCTTCGAAAACTTCGAGACTCACCTTGTATTCTTCATTCGGCAGTAAATCGGCCATGTGCATCATTCCAGTCCAACGGCCCGGCGGGCAGCTTGCAGGGTTTTACGGGTTTCGGCGCGCGCTTTTTCCGCACCCTTCTTTAAAACGTCGTTTACGAAATCAGGATTCTTTTCGAGCTCGGCGCGTTTGGCGCGCATCGGTGCAAAGTGCTCGTTGATTTTCGCCAGCAGCTCTTTCTTGGCGGTGCCGTAGCCGAATCCACCGACGCGGTAGCGCGCGGCGAGATCGGCGGCCTCGGCATCAGTGGCAAACAGTTTGTAGAGCGCGAACGCGTTGCAGGTATCGGGATTTTTCGGTTCTTCCAGCGGCGTGCTGTCGGTGACAATCTGCATTACCCGTTTTTTCAGCGCGCCGGGCTCGCCGAAAATCTCCAGCGTGTTGTCGTAGGATTTCGACATTTTCTGTCCGTCCACGCCGGGAACCACGGCGACCGAGTCGCGAATCGACGGCTCCGGAATCGTGAACACCTCGCCAAACTGGTTGTTGAACTTCACGGCAATATCGCGCGTCACTTCGACGTGCTGCTTCTGGTCACGCCCGACCGGCACCACGGTGGACTGCACTGAAAGAATGTCGGCAGCCATCAGCACCGGATAGGCAAACAGGCTATGGGTTGCGGCGATGCCCTTAGCGAGCTTGTCCTTGTAGGAATGGCAGCGCTCCAGCAATCCCATCGGCGTCACCACCGACAGCAGCCACGCCAGCTCCTGCACTTCCGGCACATCGCTCTGGCGGTAAAAGGCGGTCTTCTCCGGATCGAGCCCGGCGGCCAGAAAGTCGAGCGCAACATCTTTCACCATCACCCGCAGCGCGGCGGCATCGTTCACCGTCGTCAGCGCGTGATAGTCGGCGATGAACAGAAACGCCTCGCCCTCTTTCTGAAGTTCGAGTGCGGGCCTCATCATCCCGAAATAATTGCCGATATGCAGTTTGCCCGACGGCTGTATGCCCGAAAGAATTCTCATGGGTTTCTTCACTGGATTTTCCTTTCCAAATACTCACGCACGGCGGCTTCGTCGTTGGCGATGGTATCGCAGCGGGTTTTGGCGGCGGCGAGCTTATCGAGCGCCGGATGGTGCGCGGTGACTCCGACCGCCTGCTCAATCGCGTCGGTAAACTTGGCCGGATGCGCGGTGGCGAGGCAGATTGTCGGAACGGTTGGATCCGCAAAGCATTCCGCGACAACAACGCCGACGGCGGTGTGCGGATCAAGAACGTAACCTTCCTGCTCATAACATTTTTTAATCATCGCCAGCGTCTGAGCGGTGTCTGCTTCGCCTGCGGCGAACAGCTCATCCATGACGCCGCCCTCATTCAGCGCAACCGTCAGCGATTTATTTTTGGCAAAGCCGTTCATCAGTTCGCGCAGTTTCGCGGCATCCCGGCCAATCCGGTAATAGAGATAACGCTCAAAGTTGCTGGCGATCTGGATATCCATCGACGGACTGATCGTCGGAACGACTTCGCCCATGCTGTAAACGCCGGTGTTGAAAAAGCGCGACAGGATATTATTTTCGTTGGTGGCCAGAATCAGCTGTTTTACAGGAAGCCCCATCTGCACGGCGAGGTAGCCGGCCATGATGTCGCCGAAGTTGCCGGTCGGCACCGCAAACCGCACCTGCTTCGCATCGGTGCGCTCCTGCACACGGAAAAAGGCGTAGAAATAGTAAACGATCTGAGCCAGCACGCGCGCCCAGTTGACGGAGTTGACCGAACCCAGCGAATACTTTTCCTTGAACGCCACGTCGGAAAAAATGGATTTCATCAAGTGCTGGCAGTCGTCAAACGTGCCTTCCACCGCAAGGTTGAATACGTTGTCATCCAGCACGCTGGTCATCTGCTTTTCCTGCACCGGGCTAGTGCGCCCCTTCGGGTGCATGATGAAAATGCGGATGTTCTTTTTGCCGCGCACGCCGTAGATGGCGGCCGATCCGGTGTCGCCGCTGGTCGCGCCGAGAATATTCAGCTCGCCGCCGCGCTTTTCGAGAACGTACTCGAATAGATTACCGAGAAACTGCAAGGCGACATCTTTGAAGGCGAGTGTTGGACCGTGCCAGAGCTCCAGCACATGAAACCCGTCAACCGGAATAACCGGCGTCACTTCCGGCGCGCGGAAGGTGGCATAGCTTTTTTCGATCAGCGCCTTGAGGTCGGCGGGCGGCAGATCGGTAGCAAAAAGACTCATTACCTCGAACGCCAGCTCCTGATAGGAAAGCTTCGACCACGCCAACAGTTTACCGGAAACGTCCGGCAGACTTTCGGGCAGCAACAGGCCGCCATCCGGCGCCAGTCCGGTCATCACAGCGTCGAGAAACCCGACCGGTTCCATGCGCCCTCTGGTACTGATATATTTCATGCGGTTTCCGTAATGTCTGATCCGTTAAAATTAAGGCCGGAGCATAAACTACGGAATCCGGTGAATACCAGCCTTTGTTAACACGACGGCTTGGCAGGCACGAAAAAATTAACCGGCGCCCGCTTTTCCGGTTTGCTGCGGGCCGCTCCGGCTACCGGCGGATTTTGCTTCCGGCGACGGCGAAATAGAGAATGAAAAGATAAACCGGCACCAGCATCCAGTACGCATCCTGACTGCCGACCGCGCCCACCAGCCTGCCGTACACCAGCGGCAGGATGGCTCCGCCCGCTATCCCCATGATGAGCAGCGCCGAACCGGCTTTGGTGAATTTTCCCAGATCGGCGATGGCGAGCGGAAAAATGGCGGGCCACATGATCGCGTTAGACCAGCCGAGCAGCGCAACGCAGGCGATACTGGCGTAACCGGACGTGAAAAGGATGCCCAGCGAAAAGATAACGCCGGACACCGCCGAAAGCGCCAGCGCCCGGCTCTGGCTGATAATACGCGGAATAGTGAGAATGCCGACGATGTATCCGGCCACCATCGCGATAAGCGTCAGCGTGGTAAATATCCGCGCGGTGGCCAACGGAATGTTCTGCGACAACCCGTAAAGGATGATGGTATCGCCGGCAATCACTTCCGCGCCGACATAAAGGAACAGGGCGGCGAACCCAAGCCACAGATGAGGGAACTGCCACCAGGCGGTTTTGCGGGTGCCGTCGGCCGACACGATCTCTTCCTCTTTATCCGTATCGACATCCGGCAGGCGGATGAATGACAGCCCGATTGCCAGCACGGCGAGTACCGCGGCGATAATGATGTAGGGAACAATCACCTTATGGGCGAGCGCGTCCAGCAACGGCAGACGGTCCGCGCCGGTGATGCTTTCCAGCTTCCGCATCGTGTCGGTTGTATCCTGATTCAGAATCACCGCGCCCAGAATCAGCGGACTGACGGCTCCGGCGACTTTATTGCAGATACCCATGATTGAAATACGCCGGGCGGCGCTTTCGCGCGGCCCCGAAACGATGACGTACGGGTTCGCGGCGGTTTGCAGCAGCGCCAGCCCGGTGCCCTGCACGAACAGTCCGGTCAGGAAAAGCCCGAACGTGCGGGTCAAGGCCGCCGGAATGAAAACCAGCGAGCCGACGGCGATGACAACCAACCCGGCGGCCATCCCGTTTTTAAACCCGATCTTATGCAGTACCAGCGAGGACGGCGGTGCCATGAAAAAGTAGGCGATATAAAATGCCAGCGTCACAAAATAGGCCTGCACGTTGTTCAGCTCGCACGCGATTTTCAGGAAAGGAATCAGCGTGCCGTTCAGCCAGGTGATGAACCCGAAAATGAAAAACAGCACGCCGATCACTGTGATCGGCAGCAGCCCATCTTCCTTCCGGTCTGAAATAATCTGTGTCATAGAGATTCCTGTCCGTTGTTAAAAATCTTCGGATCGTCCTGCATGGAAATGAACCATCCGCGCTTGAGTATTTCGCGGCAAGCGCCGCGCTCCCAGCGCCGCAGGCGGTAAAGTGTCGCGAATGTAAAATCCGGCGCCGCGCCTCCCTGCCCGCCAATCAGCTCGCCGCCGCGCCGCACGTTATCCTGCATCCAGGCCGGCAGTGAAAGGTGGTAGGGATTGCGCTCAACTTCTTTTACATGGCAGGAAAGCGCCGCCACCAGATCGGCAAGGGTCGAGACATCCGCTTCGACCATCAGGTTCGGAGATTCCATCGCCCGCCAGTATTCGGTTTCAATCACGGTGCAGGAAAAATTTTCTCCCATTTCCGCCAACGCTTCCATAACCAGAAAGTGGGTGGAAATATGGCGTGAATTCCAATCCTTGGCATGCGGCACAAAAATGATTTCTGGCTGAACCTTTTTAAGGATTTCAATCACACCCGCTTTTTCCAACGCTTGGAAGCCTGCCGGTCTCCGGAAAACGTCCCAGCCAAAAATTCCGCAGGCGTTCCGGAGTTCGGCAGCGCGGCCCGGCTGCCGTTCAACATCGCTTCCAAACGTAACGGGCACATTGACGATTTTCATCCCTGCCTCGCGCATCAGACGCAACGGTAGCAGACCGGTGATGCATTCATCGTCCGGATGCGGCGAAAAAAGCAGTACCGTTCCGCCGTCAGGAGAACCGCCGGACTTGCCGGGCTGAATTCCACCGCACGGAATTTTTCTTCCTGCACCAACAGCTTCAGCTATGGATTCAACAAAAGACAGATAAGGATTTTTCATCGAAATATCTCCAGCAGACTGGCGGCGGCGACAGCCTGCCCGATGCGCCGGCTTTTTTCATCCGGCACATGAATTTGAATTTTCGCCGCAAATTCAGGGAATTCTTTTTCGAGTACTGTGCGGGCCGTCTCCATCACTTTTTCGCCACCGCGCCCTGAAGTTACCCTGCCGAGAATGAGAACATCTTCATAGTCGTAGAACTGTGCATACCACGGCAGGGTGTAACCAAGATAGACACCGATAGTTTCAAATATTTTCAGCGCGTTTTCATCACCCGCATCGGCCTTATCCTGCACCGCTTTAAGTCGATCAGGCAGCCCCATCGCCGCAGGAAAATTAAAGCCCGCCGCCGGAGCCAGTTTGTTGACAGCCTGTTGCGAGAAGTAAAGCGAGCCAACGCCGATATCGCCGGACCACTCGTCGCCGGCGGCTTCCGGATTGAAATCGACCGGTGCAAAAGACAGCTCATTAAGCTGTCCGGTTACACATCCTTTGCGGTTCAGAAAACCGGCGGCCTCGCTCGAACCCATAGCGACTCCGAGCATGCCCTGTTTATTCAGCGACATCGCCCCGGCCAGCGCAGTGACGTCGCCGTCGTTGATGACCGTAAGCGGCACACCCCACTCCTCGCGCAGACGGTGGAAAAGCGGTTTTATTTTGGCGACATACTGATCGAGCGGAATCGAGCGGAAAAGCGAGGCAACCATCGGACAGTCGTCAACAAAGATACCGGCGGAACTCCCGCCGATCGCATCCACACGCGGGAGATACTCGGCCGCCAGTTTGAGTCCGTTCCGAATGGCTTTACAGTGATAGTCCGGATCCGCCTGTTTAACCGGATCCCACGGAATTTCTGTGGTGAAAATAGTTTTCCCATCCTGGACAGCCGAAAGTTTATAATCGCTGGCTCCGAGATCAAATCCGATGCGGCAACCGTCAAGATGTCCGCCAATAGCGGTTTCATTTTCTTTGGCGGCCGGCACGTCCTCCACAGAACAGATCACCGTTTCGAACGTTTTTTCGTAAACGCGTTCCATCAGCGCGACATCAAAAGCGCGCCGTCCGGAAGCCGAATAAATTTCCGTAATGCACCGCCCGATCCATTCCGACCCGCCGATATAGAGCTTCCAGCCGCCGCTGGCCCATAGCATGAATTTGACGATCCGCTCGACATAAAACAGCGTTGCACCACTCAGCTCTGAGCCTTCTGCCGCCACAGTCAATTCACGGCGACTGACGCAGCCGTTCTCACGCTCAACCGCAATCACCAGTCGTTCCGTCTTCCCCGATCCGCGGAACAGAGCCCGCTCAAAAAGAATTGCCGGGAGGAACCCCGGGTCCAGCGGCGCTAAAACCACGGGAACAACTTCATTTGCGCGACAGATTTTTCTGCTCATACAACCGCCGGCAGATTACTTTGTCTTTTTGCTGTTTGTCGTCTTTTTACTGCTCTGTGTTTTTTTAGAGCTGGTTGGCGCGGCGGTTTTGGATGCGGCATTATTCTTCTGACCTGTACCGGAAGTGTTCTGTCCAAGCCGCTGTATAAACTGCTTTTTCTGGTCAGGACTCATCCGCTGCAGCATCGCCGAAACACGATCAGCCATAAAATTAACCGGCTGCGCGCCGGGCGGGAGCTGCCCGGCCGCCGGACTGCCGGCAGGGGCCTTCACACCGGCCGTCTGAACCGTTTCCGCTTGCGGCATAATACCTTGTCCGTATCCGCGGGAAGCGTCGTCCTTGACCTTTTTTTCCGGATCGTAATCTACGGCATAGGTTTCCACTTCGCCGGTGATAAAATGCTGCATCGTCACTCCACTGAAATTGATTTCTTTGATATTCCATTCGCGCAGAAAATCAGCAATCGGCTGACGGGGATCGCGCGGATCGGTGATCTGACTTAACGCACTGCTCACACCGCCAAACCAGATTCGCAAATTCGCCTGCGGTTTGGATTTAAGCGAGAAAACCGCACTGCGCTCAGCCCCCAGAAAGACGCCTTTCACAACCAGATCCGGAAACGAATGCTGTCCGGTTGCTTTTCGTTGAGGAATAAAAAGATGTTTCGCAACAACCACCTGCATGGACGGCGATGTTTCGTTCAGAGAATCCAGACTGGGAGCCGGAACGGCATGCACACCGGTCTGCCGGGCGGCCGATTCCGGACGGGGCAGATGCACCGCCGGAATTAGCGCTATGGCGGCGACGCCACAGAGAACCGCAAGACCCGGAACAACCCATCGCTGATACGAAATATTCATTGTCCGTCCTCCCCCGCAGTCCGGCAGTTAATATGAATCTCCATCTGCAGCTTCATCCGGGGTTCTGTCGCTTCAGCTCCCACCGTCGTGCGCGATACAGCCGTCTGCTGAAATGGTTTCTTCTGTTTTTGTCCGGACAAATGTTTACCGTTTTGCACTCCCATACTGAAACGGTCCACCACAATCAGCGGACGGTGTGTTTCAAGCTGATAAAAGAAATTCAGGATTTCCGGATAGCGACCGCCGCCGCGAACAGTGAAATTCATCTGTCCCGGCACGCCGCGCAGTGAGGACCGCGCCATGGAAACATCAAGATCAAGATCCGGAGCCATCTGGTTGAGCAATTTGACAATCGAAGCTTCCATCATCACGTCATTACCGATTCGGTCAAACAGCAACCCGTCCGTCCGCTTAAGAACTTCTTTCAGTTCGCCGTTCTCCGTCCGAATCTGATCCGCTGTGCGGAGCATCGCCTGATAGGTTTCGCGGAGCGCACGGGCCATCTGCCATTCTTCAAGTTTCTCCTGCCGGTACGATTCCAACACACGGTAGACCGGATAAAGAATACCGCCGGCCACCAGCGCGGCGGCGGCCATCAGCACATAGAGCCGTTCGCGGCGGGACAGTTTGGTTAAAAAGTTATTCATCATGCGTACTCCTCAAAGCGGCCGAGAGACTGAATCCGAAATATTCATCTTCTTTTTCACCGGTATCCGACTCCTCAATGGTCTTCACAAAAGGAATGTTTTGAACCAGTTGAGGAATACGGTCCGGCGCTTTGGAACGTCCCTTGATCTTGATATCGTCCCCCCGTGAATAGCTGATCCCTTGCAAATAGGTGTCCTCCGGAAGGGTGTCCGAAAGAGTCTTCAGCATACTCATGATGCTCACGCGGGTTTTACCGAGTTCATCGAGCTGTTCAATTTCGCTGCGCAGATCGCGGTTCTGATTTTTTACCGCCTGTATCGGAGCCGCGCGTCGCTTCAAATCTGCCGTTCCATGTTCAGCAGCTCTCAGCGCGATGACAGGCGAAACCGTCCGGATCAATCCACCGGCAAGCAGTTCGGCGATCAGCAGAATACACAACCCGGCAATAATCAGCGTTTTTCGACTCAGAGGCACCGTACGGCCAGACCGTTCAATCAGATTCAGTGCAGGAGGCGGCTCAGCAATCGCTGCACATAATGCTTCCACGAGAACCGGTGCATCAGAAAATGACGAAACTGCCGCGCGCAACGTCTCCGGCACTTCCAGCGGATGGACGTGTAGACCGAAGGATGTTTCGAGACTGCTCCGGAATTCCTCCGGAAGCTCCGCCGTACCGGCGCAGACGATTCGTCCGATTCCCTCCGCACCCAGAAGATCGCGGTGCCGGACAGCCAGCCGCCGCGCCGCGTCCACCAGCGTCTCTTTACAAAAACCGGCAGACTGCCGGTCCAGCAACAGACTGTCATAAAGAAGTCCGCCGGAGAAAAGAGCCAGCTCAATATGCGCCTCATCCTCAAGGACCAGCAACGTCGGCGTTTCGCCGGAGGCCGGAGCCAGCAGTGAACTTAGCGATATGACTTCATCCACAGGAATTCCGGCCGCTGCCAGCGGCTCCAGAAACGCCGTAATTTCAGAGTTACGGGCCGCCAGCAAATTCACACCCAATTGTTTTCCGTCGGGCAGCAGCGTGGCGGCAAAGGCCACCTTCCGATCCGCTTCCGGCAACGGCACATGCCTCGCCGCCTCGAACTGAAGCATCTGCGCAAGATCGTTTTGAACGGCCGCCGGATAAAAAAGAGTCCGTTGCATTACCATCGCCCTCGGCAGGCAGACCAGTACGCGGGCCGGTGTTTTTTCCGCCGCACGGAATTGCTGCGACAGCAATTCCGGCAACTGCTCATCACGTGCAAAGCGCTTCATCAGGCGGATGGCCGGGCCGAGCAAGGACTGCTCCAGCCAGACGGCGTCCACCGTTTGATCCCGGAAAATCAGAATCAAACTTGATCTTCCGGCCATCCACTTGATCTCCGGCATATTTTTAAAGTTCATCATTCTCCTCCGGGATTCCATACGTCAGCACCCGCTCCAGCAGCTCCCCGGCTGCGTTTTCCTGAAAATCATCAACGGTGTATTCCTTCGTCGAGCGGGCCGTTTCAGGCAGAACCATTTTCACCAGAATAATATGCCGGGCCGCGGAATCGTCAGGAACATATTCTTCCGTTTCCATTGCCGCATCCTTTTTATCATCGGCTGCTGCCGGCGGAATAAATCCTTCGGCCACCAGATAAAGAACCGCCGGCAGTACCGTGACTTTTTTAAAACCGTCCGTCTCTTCAACTTCCTTCCCGTTATTCTGGTCGTCCGACGGGAAAACGCCCCGGAGAATATACTGAACAGAGGCCTGCGCCTCCGGGCAGTTATCGCCGATCAGAAAACGGTAAAGTCCTCCGCCGAGGAGCATGCCATCTTCGATGCGCACCGGATACCCGTATCCGAAAAGCATTTCCGGCGTTATCCCGTTAACCAGCAGTAATTCTTCAACCGTTTCGAAAGGCGCGTTACGGCAATGACGCGGCCGATCCAGCGCCTGATAAAAATCTTCTTCGGCGCCATAGGCGCGCTGAACATCATCAGAATCGATCCAGTCAAGAACGGCATCAACCAGCGCCGAGCGTTCATCACTCTCTTCCATGCCGCAGGCCACTTCAAACAAGCGCCCCATCGCGGCAGCACTCAGCCCATTAATATCCGGCACATAGGGCTTCATCAGAATCCGGTACGAAAACATGCCGCGCCCCAGCGACTGACCCTGCCGGTACTGCGCCAGATCGGCGATCTCGGTTTCATAGGTTTCATCGCTCGTCACAAAATAAACATTTCCGGTCGGGTCGGCATACATTACCGCGCCTTCTTTTGAAATTTCGATCTGCGCCGCAGCCAGCGCACTGAGAGCCAGCTGGTCGTTCCGGGCTTCTTCATAAAAACCGCTGGAGGCACGCAGATCCGCCCGCAGCCCGCGGCCAAACTCAGCCACCAGCAGGGAAAGAATCGCCATCACGGCCAGCACAATAAGAAGCGCCGACCCGGATTTCGGATTTATGGAAGTCGCTGTACTCATAACGGCAGCTTCTCCCTCAAGTTGTAATCGAACGTCAGCACTTCTGCCGTCCCTTTGGGCATTTTAATTTCCAGTTCGATATAATCAGGAACCGCCAGCGCATAGTCTCCGCCGATATCATCGGGCTCCATTTCCTCAGGATCGCTGGCATCATCCTCCGGAAGTGTCCAGTAGCGGAATGTCAGCACGGCCGCATCGCGGACCAGACAAACCTCCTGCACAGACAGCCGCTCATCCACCTCGCCATCCAGTCCGCCCCAGTCCTCGCCGACCGGATTATCGATACCGGAAATAAATGAAACATCACGAAGCCAAAGCGAACTGCGCTCCGTCTTTTCATCCTGACGGATCTCCAGTGAAATCCAGTGCATATATCCGTCGCGCTCCGCAGAAAGAAAAGGCCGCTGCAAACAGAACCCGAGCGACTGTTCATCGCCGTGGAAACGGATGGTGCCCGCCTCCTTGTCAAACGAACCCAGTTCGGCAAGCAGCGTCTGCTCTTGTGTTGAAAGTGTAAGCGACTTTGCATCACGCAGAGCGTCGCCCATCACCAGATCAAGTGAGCGCAACCGAGTCAAATGATCGACCGACGACTGCGCCTGATCCACTGAATCCATCGAATTCCGCAAAACTCCGGCCAGCGACGCGCCCAGAATTGCCAGCAGCGCAAGTGCGACCAGTAGCTCAATAAGAGTAAACCCGGAATCTCGGATTTGCGGAGGCCCGGATTTTCGGGATGAATGAATTCGAGAACATCTGCATAAGCAGCATCCTTTCCTCCAAAAATCCAATAATCCTTTAATCCAATAATCCATATCTAGAAAACCCCGAATCCATCCAGCCGAACCTTTCCTAAAGTCGCGCCGCCCTCACTGTCGCTCCACTGAACTGTTACCGATATCCGCGCGGGCGTTCCCGTCGCCGAGGTCAGCCCCGGCCACTCATCAGATCCTTCGGTGACGGCCGCAGAAATCCAGGAGAAGCGATCTTCCGAACCCTCTTTTTCCTCCTCCGGAAGCGTTGTCATTCGACGCAGTACATTCATCTCGCGGGAAGCAATCCGCACCGCTCGCGAATGATCCTGCAGAAACGACACATTTTTCAGATGATGCCCTAACGCAACCAGAACACCGCCGGCGGCAATCGCAAAGATTGTTAGTGCGACGAGGACTTCCAAAAGAGAAAAACCTGCCTGTCCGGATTTTTTCATTGCACCGCCTTGCGTCGGACAATTTCCGGCCGCCCGGTGAGCAGATCGCAGGCCATATCAATCCGCAGTCCGTTCCGTACGACACTAACCCCGCCCCCCGACGCACCGCCCAGATGGGTAAAACTGAAAACGGCCCGGCCGACTTCAGACGTTTCGGGGCCGGTAATCGTTTCTTCTTTCGGCGCCGGCTCAAACAACGGTTCTTCTCCGGTTGTCTCGGGCTCAATATCACTCAGCGCAAAAGCCTCTACCGCGATCTCTTCAGGAAAAGTGGTTACACGAAAAAATCGGTTTGTTTCCGGCACCAGATCTTTCAGGCTGGTTTCATCGGAAAAAAACTCCGCGTTATCCGCCAAAAGCTTGCGCGCATATCCGGCTTCAACGGCACAAACAGTACGGGCGGCCGGCTCGACATAAACCTCCACTTTCAGCTTCCGCTCCATGGCAGTAAACCGGGCTTCTCTAAACAAACCAATGAGTGCGCGGGCTTCCCGGCGCAACTGCTGCTTCGGCGTACCGGCACCTGAAACCGTGACAACCGCCACGCCAATCATGATCAGAATGATGGCCAGCACGACCAGCAGCTCGATCATTGTAAAACCTTTGTTCCGGCTCCGGCACATTGCTTTTCCGCGTTCCTTATTTTTCAGCCGCTTTATCTTTTGCCTTCGGTATTTTCGGATAGGTCGGTGCCCCGCCGTCGTAACGATAGGTATCAAATTTCTCCCCGCCGCCGATTATCCGCGGGTCGCCGCCCGTCTTCAGCTCCTCCGTCAGCTGTTTGGAGAGCTTATTCAGGACATCGGCGTATTCAGGATTAGCCGCCAGATTTCTCTGCTGATCCGGATCATTGCGCAGATCGAACAGTTCGTACTCGGGCCGCTTCGCGAACGACAGATCAAACAACCGCCGGTGCTCGGCATCTTTGTCGCGGTTTTCAACCATATAACTTTTGGTCGGACTGTTATCGCAATCAGCAAACCATGCGTTTTTTATAAAAGCGTGCTGGTAGTCTTCCGTCCCGGCCGGCCAGCGTTCAGGATTGAAATTCCGGATCAGTATAAAATCGTCGGTGCGCAGCGCCCGGCACGGATACCCGCCGGAGTTCGCCTCTTCCTGACTCGGCACATGCCGCTCTTTTCCAAACAGGACGTGGTTGCGGGACGGATCAATCCGTCCGCTCTTGCCGGCCGTCAGCAACGGCTTCAGACTGCGGCCGGTCATCACAGCAGGAACCGGAAGCCCGGCCGACTCCAGAAACGTCGGGGCCAGATCGGTCAAGCTGACGAAATCCGTAATACGGTATCCGCCGGCATAATGCCCCGGCCAGCAGATCGCCAGCGGCACATGCGCGCCATCGTCGTAGATATTGCTTTTGCAGCGGGGAAACGGCATGCCGTGATCGCTGGTCATCACAACGATTGTATTTTCCAGCTCACCGGCTTGCCGCAGCATCTCAATCAGTTCGCCGGTTTCACGGTCATAGCGCTGCACTTCAAAATAATAATCCGCGATGTCGCCGCGCACTTCCGATGCATCCGGAAAACAGGCCGGAACTTTTATCTGATCGAGAGGGATACCGCTCTGCGCGCCGGAATCTTTCACATACCCCCGGTGCGGGTCGTTAGAACCGAACCAGAAGCAGAACGGTTTATCCTTCGGGCGTTGCGCCAAAAAAGCCTTAAAATCTTCGAACTTATTGCCGGCCGGATTACGCGGCCGCTCACCGTTCGACCCCGGCCCCCAGCCTTTACGGGTGTAACCGACAAAATAACCGTTCGCCTCCAGCAAGTCGGTATAAACCGGATCATCGGGCGAAACGGGGCCGTGCAGGTTGGCCGCCTCCCCCAGCCTCCAATGCCATTGCCCGGTCAGAATTGCCGCACGCGACGGAGCACAGGAAGGCGCCGAAATATAGGCGTGCTCAAACAGGATTCCTTCTTTTGCCAGCCGGTCAAATGTCGGCGTCTTTACCACCTTGTCGCCATAGACCCCGGCATGCGCGCCCCAGTCATCCGCAATGGAAAACAGGATATTAGGCTGCTTCTGCGAAGCTGCCGCCGCCAACGCCGGAATCGCAACCGATCCCGCCAGCACAAGCTTCGTGCATGATAGGGTCTTCATTTTTCGTCCAGACTGGAAAGGTCGGCATTATACTTTTCACCGCCTTCGGCCTTGTCGGCACCCAGGGATACGAGTTCATACGGCTCAGCGTCCGGACCCGGAATCGTGTAAACGTAATCGTTGTCCCACGCATCCTTCAGAGACCGGCGTTTAGTGATGTATTTCCCAGCCCAGTCTTCGAGACCTTCAGGAGCCTCATACAGCGCAGCTAACCCTTCTTCCGCCGTCGGATAACGGCCGACATCCAACTTAAAGCGTTCCAGTGCATTTTCGAGCGATGTGAAGGACGCCTTCGTCGCTTTCACCTTGGCTTTATCTTCTTCGCCGCTGAAGCTCCCTACGGCAATCGTTCCGATCACCATCAAAATCACCAGAACCACCAGCAGTTCGATCATTGTAAAGCCCGCCTTGGCCTGTTTTCTTTTTTCCATTGCCTTATCCTCCTTTTATCCTGCCGATGTACTCATAAACATAATGCCCTGCATCATGCTCACTACAATGAATCCGACGACGACTCCCAATATGATAATGAAAACCGGCTCGATCACCCCGACCAGTCGCTCCGTCGTGGACGTCACCTTTTCTTCATAGCGATCCGCCACCTTGTTCAGCATGTTTTGCAGCTCGCCGGATTCTTCTCCCATGGTGATCATGCGCGAAGCCAGCTCCGGAAACTCCGGCCGTTGCTGAAGGAGCGGCCCCATCTGCTGTCCTCCCTGCACCCGGGTATAAACTTCTTTCATCAGCTGCCGCAGCGCCGCGTTGCCTAGCGTGCCGCCGGTAATTGAAAGCGCGGAAAGAATCGGCACCTGACCGTCGAGCAGCGAACCCATCATGCGGCAGAAGCGACTGGTCTCTGCCTGAGCGATCAGGTTTCCCAGCAAAGGGATTTTTAGAATGACGCGGCCGAACGCGGCCTGCCCTTCTTCGGTGCGGGTTTTGGTTTTATAAACGGCGAACAGAGCGGCGCATACCAGCGGGAAAAGCCACCAGAAGGAAATGGCAAAATTACTCATGGCAATCACCGCACGAGTGGAAGCTGGCAGCAACCGGGAAGAGCCTTCGAGCATCGAAACAATTTTAGGAACTACGAGAAACATCATCGCACTGACGACCACGACACCCATCACGATGAGCAGCAAGGGATATATCAATGCTCCGATGATTTTATTGCGTAGCTGCATCCGGCGTTCCAGCAACGACGCGACGCGGCGCATAATCAGTTCCAGCGCACCGGACGCTTCACCGCCACGCACCATGTTGACAAAAAAGCGTTCAAATATTTTCGGATGCCGCGAAAGCGCGTCCGCAAAAGAAGCCCCGCCGTTCACATCCTGCCAGACCGAGGTAAGAATTTCCTTAAACCGGACGTGGGTACAAAGATCGGCCTGCGTTTTCAGAACCTGTTCCAGCGGAACCTTTGCGTCAAGCAGCGCTGAGGTTTCTATCGCAAAATCCACCAGTTGAGCCGCACTGATACGACCGGTCAGTGAGCGGGAAGCCGTGCTGACAGCGCTCTGTTCACCGGCGGCCGACAGACTCAAAATCACCAATCCGCTTTTCTGGAGCGACTGAACCGCCTGCGCTTTGCCGGAGGCTTCCAGCGAACCGTTACGGGGCGTTCCGTCGGCAGTAATCGCTCTGTATGAAAAACGGATCATAAATCAACCCCACCGGGTTACGCGCCGCACCTCTTCAACTGTGCTGGCGCCAGACATTACCGCATCCCATCCGGACTCACGCAAAAGCCGCATCCCTTTGGAGCGGGCCAGCTCGCGGATCGGCCCGGCCTCGGCGGTACGCTGAATGAGCGAACGCATTTCGTCGTCGGCGATCAGCAGTTCGTAAAGCCCCATCCGGCCGTAAAATCCGGTGCCGTCGCAGCGCTCACAGCCGCGTCCGCGATGCAGCGTATATTCCGCCTCTGTCGCTTCGGGAAAATCGGCCAGATGCGAACCGGCAACCGTATAGGCTTCCGAGCAGTGCGGGCACACCCGGCGGCAGAGTCGCTGTGCCAGCACACCGCTCAGCGCCGAGGCGATCAGATAACTTTTCACACCCATTTCCGCCAGCCGCGCAACACTGCCGGCGGCGTCATTGGTGTGCAGCGTGCTCAAAACCATGTGGCCGGTCAGCGACGCCTGAATCGCCACATCGGCCGTTTCGCTGTCGCGGATTTCACCGACCATGATGATGTCGGGGTCCTGACGGACAATCGACCGCAGGCCGTTGGCAAAAGTCATACCGATCTTCGGATTCATCTGAATCTGATTGATCGACGGCAGACGGATTTCGACCGGATCTTCAATGGTGATGATTTTGACCTTCTCGCTGTTCAAGTGGGTCAAAGCGGTATGCAACGTGGTGGTTTTTCCGCTGCCGGTCGGACCGGTAACGAGAATAAAGCCTTGCGGATCTTCGATCATCTTCTTAAAGCCCTGCTGCTCGCGAAGCGGCATCCCCAGACTGCCGAACGAAAGTTCAACCTGCTGCTGATTCAGCAAACGAATCACGACATTTTCGCCGTAAATGGTCGGCGTGGTCGCCACGCGCATGTCGAGATCGTGCCCCTGAATGTTCATTTTAATACGTCCGTCCTGAGGAATACGGTGTTCGGCAATATCCAGACGGGCCAGCAGCTTCAACCGTGACACCACGGCGGCGTGATGCTTTTTATCAATCTGTTCTGCTTCGTACAAAACGCCGTCCACGCGGTAACGGATGCGCAGTTTATACTCGCCGATTTCGACATGAATATCGGAAGCACGCCGTTCAACGGCCTGAGCGATCAGCAGGTTCACCATGCGGACAATCGGGACTTCCAGTGCGAGATCTCGCAGATGCTCCTCCTCATCGCTCCAGTCGCCCGCTTCAACAATCTCGGCTTCTTTCATCAGTGTGTTGAGATTGTTATCGGCAAAATTTCGAATCTTCTCCAGCGCCTCATCCATCTGTGCGGTTGAAACTACACATAGCGGCAGTTCTTTGCCGAATTGCAACCGGACGGCGTCGAATGCAGACCAGTCAGACGGATCATCGGTAATTACAGAACCGATCTGACCGTTATCACCGTTCAGTAAAAGAATCCGGTGTTCAATCATGAAGGCGAACGGAAGCGTCTCGCTGATCAACAGGTGTTCGGCGGGATTTTCGCAGGTGCAAAGCGGCAAATCAAACTGGGCCGCCAGCGCCGCCGCCAGCGCTGCCGAAGTAATCTTACCGGACTCGATGAGCAAATCGCCCAGCCGGCTTTTATGACCGTCGGCCTGCTGCGCACGCAACGCAGCCTGAATGTCGTCGCGCCCAACGGCGCCCTGCGCCACCAGAATGTCGCCCAGCTGACGGTACGCCATATTAGTCTTCCTTTTTCGCTTCCGAAGCGACTGCGGCTACCGGTGCGTTCGTCAAAACTTTCGTTTGTTCGAGATTATAAATTTTGCGGATATCTTTCTGCGCCATCGCTCCTAAAATCTTCGACCGGAAATCGCTGGTCAGCAGATCGGTTTCGTCGCGCGTATCAACTACACGAGGAGTAAGGATCATCAAAATTTCAGAGCCTTTCTTAACCGTTGAATCCCAACCAAACAGCCAGCCGATAATCGGAATGCGACTAATCAACGGGATTCCCCGTTTCACTTTCTGGTCTGAGCGCTGAATCAATCCCCCGAGCACTAAGGTCTGCCCGTTTTCAACCTGCAGATTTGACCGAAGCTCACGCGTCGTGAAAATAGGTGGCAACACAACATCACTGGCCCCTGTAACCTCAAGCGTGTAGTCGGATGGAATCTGCCGCAAACTTTGCGCAAGATTCAGCGTAACCATCTTATTGTCGTCGATCACCGGAGTAACAGTCAGTGTGATTTTAGCGTCTTGATAGCTATAGGAATAATTATCTCTCGTGCTGCTTGTGCCGGACGTGCTCTTTTCCTGAATCGGCACCTCCTGCCCGAACGAAACCTCGGCTTCCATGCCGTCACGGGTCAGAACAGTCGGCGAAGAAAGCACCTGCAAGCGGTTATCATTCTGCGCAGCCTGAATAAAAGCCAGTTTGTCGGAACTGGACTGCAGCAGATAAGAAAAGCCGTCGTTATTTCCGAGTACTTCCTTGGACACGTTGCCGGACATGTTTTTGGCTAAAGAGGCTACTCCCCCGACGGCAAGCCCCTTTGAAACAGCCCATTCAACACCAAGATTCATACTATCGTCCAGCGTCACTTCAACCAGCACGGTTTCAATCAGCACCTGACGGCGCGGACGATCTAATTCTTGAATAGTTCTTTCAATGTCCCGGTGTTGATCCGGCGTTGCGTTGACAATCAGCGTATTGGTTTCTTTGTCCGCCAGAATTACCGCTTCTTCATCCATATCCGGCGAGCCGGATAATGAAGCCCCGGAAGCCTTGGCGGGTGAGGTATCAGCTTTCGGCGCGGAGGCGGCCGCATTCCCGGCCGGAGCGGCCCCAGCACTTGGCTTTGCGGCCGTAACGGCCTTAGAAACGGTCGTTTTCTTTCCCGCCGCAGATGTCACCGACTGTTGCTTCTTCTGGGTTTGCGTCTGCTTGTAAAGGGTGGAGTAGAGAGAGTCGAGTGTTTTGACAATCGTGTCGGCCTGAATCACCTGCAGGCGATAGACGCGGGTAACCCGCTCATTTTCATCGTCAGCACGATCCAGCAGCTTGACCCATTTAGCGACCTCATCGACCATTCCGTCTGGAACGTTATGGGCAATAATCACGTTTAGACGCGCAATTGAAATAAACCGGAGCGATTCGCCGTCTCCGCCAGTACGTCCGTAGAAAATCGCCGCCAGCTCTTTCGCCATGTCATCGGAGGTGGCGTATTCAAGCGTATAGGGAGTCAAAATTCCCGGTGCAAAATCGATGAGTTTTACCAGTTCCTCCATCTGTGTCAGAAACAGTTGCGTTCCCAGCACCAGAACCATCCGGGAGCCCTTCATGGCAAAAACGCGCGGCGGTTTTCCTCCGACCGTATTTAGAAACTGCTCCGCCTGCGAAGCATCGATACTCTTCAGCCGGATCACGCCGATCACCGGCTTGCCGTCGCCGTATTTCTTGTCTTGAAAAGCCTCAATCACCGGACGAATGTCGGACGGCGAAAAAACCCAGACACGGCCGCGCTGTACCTTTTGCACGCCGGCAGTCTCAAGAATTGCATCAAAAAGCTCCTGCTTGTCCTGCACCGTCCATTTAGTGACATCGCCGGCCCGCACACTTACTTCCTGTGAAACATTCACCGAAGGCGAAATAACAAATTCCATGCCGAGGTCGCGGCAAAGAACCTCAATACAGTCCTTCAGCGTCACGTTCTCCCAGTTTACCGCTGTTTCGGAAGCTTCGGGGGTTGGCTGCCGGACGGTTTCAAGCGGACCGCCCTCCGCAGTGCGCTGAGTAGCCACGGCCGGGTCACGCGCTGCTGCGGCCGCCCGCTGAGCCATCAGCTCGCGAAAAAATCCGCCATGACTCGTATCACCCGGAGAGACAACTGAAGGGGCAACAGGGGTCACTGGGGCGACGGGGGTGGCAGGGGTCTCGTCAAGGACGACAACCGGAACCTCCTGCGCAAAACAACGGAGAAAAGAAAAAACCATCAACAGAACCACAACTCGGCATTGATGCATAAACACCCCACCCTGTTTTAGACGATTCCCGATAACTGCAATATAGACCGGCAAGCATTTGTCAGACAACCCGCCGCAATCCGTCACTAACGATGGAAACTATCAGTTTATTTTAAAAAAGAAAAAATATTTCCGGTTCATCCGCAAATAAAACTTCGCTACACTGCCGCCTCATCCTAACCGGAGGCCTGAAAAATGATTTTTGACCGTTTAGAAAACCATAATCTCTACCCGTTCGGCGAAGCGTGGGAAGCCGCCTTCGACTTTCTCAAAACCGTCACGCCGGAAATGGAGAATAAGAAATACGTCCTTGATGGTGACCGCCTGTTTGCTGGCGTGGATAGCTACAACACCAAAGCACGCGACACCGCCAAGCTCGAAACCCACCGTAAATATGTGGATATTCAGGTTCTCATCAGCGGCAACGAAACCTTTGAGGTTTTCCAGAAACAGGAACTAACCGTCAGCGAGCCGTACAATTCCGAAAAGGACGCCGAGTTCTATCAGGTTCCGGCAAAAACTCGCGCAAAGATAACAATGGACCCGGGCCATTTTATCGTCTTCTTTCCGGAAGATGCCCACATGCCCTGCCTAATGACCGGAATCACTCCCCAGCCGATCAAAAAAGTCGTCATCAAGCTTGCCGTCGAGTTGCTGAAGTAGTGCCGCGCTATTTCTTCTGATACCACTGGCCGTCGGCACCTTGCAACCAGTCACCGGAAACGGCCTGTTCAACAATCTGCAAGGCACGGCGGCCGGCCACGTTGGCTGTGCTGGCACCCGAACCGCGGGCAATTTCGGCATAGGCCGCTTTACGGTCGGCGTTTTCAGCATCCACCACGGCTTGATCCGCGCCGGCTTTGACGATACCGAGCAGGCCGTTAGCTTTTTCGCCGATCATGCCGCTGGTTTTAAGCGCGCGGATTTGCGGAGCCCGCTGAATCATCCGTTCTTTTTCACCGGCAGCAAACGACAGCGCGGCACAGGAAAGTACCAGCGCAATAACCGGAACCAATTTAAAATTTACAGCTATTTTCTTCATGGACTTTCTCCTTTTTAATTTCTGTTTATTTTTTCTGCTGCGGTTCAGCTTTAGCGGCAGCCTGATCGACATCGCCGAAGAAGTTGTCCAGCTCCCGGTCAATCTTAAGATTGATGTCGAGAGTGATATGAATAGGCTTCACATCGTGTGTCATATCGATCTGGTGACGGGTGTAACACCCGGTCATGGCCAGCAGCAGTACCAGTCCGGCCCATACCATTTGTTTATTCATGAATATCTCCTTAGCCCCGTTACGGCTGCCCTTTGAATAGATTCCACTGTTTGTTAATGCCTGAAGCGTAGCAGAGTAACTGGTTTAGCGGAACGGTTAAATTCAGTTTGAAATTCATCGGCTGGCGGGTGCCGCGACCCGGACGCAACGTCACCTTGACGTATGTGCCGCTGCCGGAATCGTATTCGTACGGCAGCACATTGACCGGCTGCCCGCTCGCCTCAATTTCTATCCGCAGATTTTCGCCTTCGGTGTTGAGCGTCATCGTAATCCAGTCGTAGTTGAACATGGACAGCGCCGCCGTAACCAGTCCGATCTGGCCTTCCTCAAGTGAACCCGGAGGCAAAAGACCGGCGGCGGCCGTCGTGCCGCCGAATGAAAACGTTCCGCCTTTGCCCGGCGTGGTAAACAGGAATCCACGGTCAATGCTCAGCCCGGCCTTCGTCCACTGCACCGGAAGCCGGCCGTTCAATTCGCCGCCCGCCGAAAAGCCGGTCAAGCCACAGGCGGCAAGCACCTGCTCCAGCGAAAGGCGGTCACAGAAAAGCCGGACGGAAACGTTAGTCGAATCCGGCCCGAACCGCGCGCTGTATAAATTAACCCGTCCGCCGCACCAGTTGAATTCAAGATCCTCAACAAACGCCGTTGAAGCCGGTTCCAACTGATAATGCATTCGGATCTGTTCAATCCGCAACTTACCAACCGACAGACTGTCCACCGTCAGACTCTGCCCCGGTTGCGAGCGAAGTTCGCCTGGAAATCGCATCGTGCAGGAAGTATTCAGATTGCTGAGACTTAAGCTGTGCGCCGGAAACTCCAGACTGCCGACGGCCAGCGAAAGCACCGCTATCGTGCCGGACTTACTGCCGGAAATATCCGCCTGAACCAGCCCGGAAACGGTTAAATCGTCCGCGCCGGGAACCAACCCGCCCAGCTGAACCGGCGAGCCATCCGCGGCAGCCAGCGGAACTTTAACCGTACACGTCCAGACCGGATTCGTCGGCAACCCGGCCACCTGTGAATTGACCGACGCGCGAAGCAGTCCGTCCTGCAATGGAACCTCGGCGGCCATCAAACCTTCTGTTCCGGCAATGTGTGCGGTTGCGCTGAATGGCCCGGCGCTGAACGCGCCGCAACTCATGCGGGAACACTGAGCCAATATCTCCGCATTAACGCCGCCGCCGGAAAAATCGATGTCGCGGGCAGCGACATCCGCCTCGAAGGCAACTTCCACACCGGAAACAATCTGTCCGCGTACTAGAGGAATCCGCCCGTGCATCAGCGTCCATGGATTGTAAATCGCTTCAACGCGCGACACTCGCACCGTGCGTCCGCCGCCGGCATCGGTCAGCAGATTACTGACAATCAGGCCGGAATAATGAATCTCATCCAGCCGGCCCGACTTTACCGGACAGTCCGGCGCGGCGAACCAGTGCGGCAATACGACGCGGTTCACCGTCCACTTGATCGCGCCCGGCAGCAGCACGAAAAACAACAAAAGGAAAAGAGCCGTCAGCAAAAGACGCCGGAACCGGTGTCTGGTCTGTACTCCGTTGTTTTGCGTGTCATTCATAAAAATCAGCAAGGGATCGCCATCACCAGGCCGGACCACTCGCCGTCGCCGTCGCGAACGATTTCACGTCCGCCCAGCCGTACAAACGTATCGGCCACGCCGTCGAGTTCAACTTCGCGAATACCGGTCAGCAAAAGATATTTTCCAGCTATCCGCAAAAGCGTCGCCGCGTTGTCGATCAGCAGCGAAGCGTAAATGTTGGCGCAGACGATGTCATATTTTTCATCCGGCCAGCCGTCGGTGATGTCGTGCTGCCGAAACGCCGTCTGTCCGGCAACGCCATTGGCCGCGGCATTTTCAATCGAACATTCGACGCAGATCGGATCAAAATCCACACCCAAGGCCTGTTCAACTCCGAGTTTTACGGCGGCGATGGCCAGCACACCGGAACCGGTGCCGACATCCAGCATCGTCTTCGCGCCGCTCTGCGGAACAAAACGGTCGAGCTGTTCGAGGCAAAAGCGCGTCGTAAAATGGTTGCCGGTTCCGAAGCTCAACCCCGGATTGATCACCAGCTCGATGCGGCTGCTCTGCCCGGCCAGCCACGGCGGAACCACGCGCAGTTTCTGCCCGATATCCATCGGCTTGAAATGCTTTTTCCAGCTCTCCGCCCATTCTTCGGCGGCATATTCGCGAATCGCCCGGCCTTTGACCGGAAACTGTTCCAGCGCCCGCGCGGCGATTTCCGCCTCGATCGTGTTGTCAAAATAGATTTCGAGCGCACATTCAACGCCGCCGGGCTTTTTCAACTCGACGACTGTTTTCCCGAGATTTTCTGCCACCCAGTCGCTGATTGGTTCCGCCGCGCTCTGCGCCGTCATCAGTGTTAAAATTGCTCCGCCCGCCGGTTTTTCCGTTTTCATATGCTGGCTTATACCGTAAATTCTCCGCCAATGAAAACTGTTGTGGCAGAAACTGTTCTTTTAGGCCGTGAAGCGTTTGAAACGCTCGGCAAAGTTGTCGTCGTTCCCGACCGGCAGATCGGGCCGGAACATCTCAAAGAAGCCGACGCGCTAATCGTTCGTTCTAAAACTAAAGTAACACCGGAACTGCTCGCCGGCTCGGATGTGCGTTTCGTCGGCACGGCCACTGCCGGTTTTGAACACGTTGATTTTCAGGCGCTGGAGAAACAAGGAATTGGCTGGTGCGCCGCACCGGGCTGTAACGCCGACAGCGTTGCCGACTATTTCACCGCCGCCCTGTTGTTTCTCTATAAAAACCACGGCGTTCAACTCGAAGGGAAAACTATCGGCATCGTCGGCGTCGGCCAGGTCGGTTCACGCGTTGCAAAACGCGCGGAGGCACTCGGTCTGCGTGTTTTACTCAACGATCCGCCGCGCGCCGCCCGCGAAGGTGATACCGGTTTCGAAAAGCTGGAAACGGTGCTGACAAAATCCGATATCATCGCGCTCCACGTTCCGCTAATCACCGAAAAACCGTGGCCGACTCTACGCATGGCCGACGGCCGCTTCTTTGAACAAATGAAACGCGGCGCGGTTTTCATCAACGCGGCGCGCGGCAAAGTGCTCGACGCCGACGCCCTGCTTCTGGCGAAAGCACACGGTATCGTCGCACACGCCGTACTCGATGTCTGGGA
>Ga0247840_10003118_pt1 | contig 28460 bp, 33 predicted proteins | sample LaCruzMarch2015__FD_192404 | JGI IMG/M metagenome (GOLD analysis project Ga0247840, IMG submission 192404) | Freshwater microbial communities from meromictic Lake La Cruz, Castile-La Mancha, Spain - LaCruzMarch2015_17m | ecosystem: Environmental > Aquatic > Freshwater > Lake | place: Spain...
CGGTGCGCAGAGTTGGGCCTGTGCCTGTTGGGCTCTCGCGTCGGCTACGATTACATATCGCTTTTCCGTAATGCCGTCCGTCGTGTGCCCCTGTCCATGGGCAAGGGATACTGCACCGAGACCGTCCAGTACATCCACCAGGAAGCCGGGCTGTTCGCCCCTCAGGCCCTGGCCATGCGCCCCAATGACTATCTGCTCAGGCCCTGGCCCACGGTCGAACTCGCATCCTACACGGTGGAGGGCGAGTAATGGCCGACGAATTGCGTCCCCTCTACGACAAGATGGACGTCCTGCAAGGGCAGATATCGCACCTCTCTGGAGAGATGCGGGCCAGCATGGCGACGATCAACGCCACCATGTCGGAGCGGTGCTCTACGCGCGGACAGAAAATAGACGACCTAGCCGACGATCACGACCTGACGAAATCCCGCGTGGCCGTGCTTGAGCAGGACAAGGCCAAAATGATTGGCGGTGCTGTGGTGGCTGGTGGGCTCGTGAGCGGCCTGATTACGATGGCCGTTAAATTTTTGTCGGTAGGCGGCAAGTAGCCATGGCCGGGAAGCGCAAGCCCATCAAGTCCAACTCTGTCACCCCCGCCCAGGTGGACAAGTTCTTCGCCGCGCTGGCTGCGACGGCCAACGTGGTGTTTTCAGCCAAGGCCGCCAAGATCAGCCACAGCCACGTCTACGACCTGCGCAAGGAAGATCCGGAGTTTGCGGCCAGGTGGGATAACGCGGAAAACGTCGGCACCGATAGCGCAGAGGGAGAGGCTTTCCGGCGCGCCGTCAGGGGCGTGCTCAAGCCCGTCTACCAGCAGGGCAAGAAGGTGGGGACGATTCGGGAGTACTCGGACGCACTTTTGGCGTTGCTGCTCAAGGCCCGGAGGCCAGAGAAGTTCAAGGACAAGGCCAGCGTGGACCACAACGTCAAGGGCGAAGTGGCCCACGTCCTCTGTCCGCGCTCCGAAGAGCTGCTTTCCAAGCTTCTGAACAGGGGACCCCATGAAGAGGCTTGAGCGCGAAGCCCTCTACGCCGAACTCTTCAAGGCCTGCGGCCGAGAGGGGTTCAACGCTGCTGCCCGGCGGCTGGCGCTGGAAGACCTGTACTTCCTGCTGACGGTAATCCTTGGCCGTGACGACATGCGCCGGGATTGGCTCTTCGAACGCTGCCGGGAGGTAGAGGCCAGCCCCAACGGCCACTTGGACCTCTGGGCACGCGAGCACTACAAATCCACCATCATCACGTTCGGGCTCACGATTCAGGACATCCTGCGCAACCCCGAAATTACGGTGGGCATCTTTTCGTTCAACCGGCCCATTGCAAAGGCGTTCCTTCGGCAGATCAAGCGGGAACTTGAAGGAAACGACACCCTCAAGGAGTTGTTCCCCGACATCCTGTATGAAAACCCGTCCAAGGACGCCCTGAAGTGGTCTGAGGATGAAGGCATCATCGTCAAGCGCAAGAGCAACCCCAAGGAAGCTACGGTCGAAGCATGGGGCCTTGTGGATGGCCAGCCGACGTCCAAGCACTACAGCCTGCTCATTTATGACGATGTGGTCACAATTTCGTCTGTGACGACTCCCGAGATGATCGCCAAGGTCACCGAGGCATGGGAGCTTTCGCTTAACCTGGGGGCTGATGGCGGCCACGCGCGGTACATCGGGACTCGCTACCACAACAACGACACGTACCAGACCATCCTTTCGCGCGGCTCCGCTGTTCCCCGCATCTACCCGGCCACCGTTGACGGGAAGGTGGACGGAGAACCCGTGTTTCTCGACCGGGACACCCTGGCCAAGAAGCGCCGTGACATGGGGCCGTACACGTTCGGCTGCCAGATGCTGCAAGACCCGGTGGCGGACAAGGCGCAGGGCTTCAAGAAGGAGTGGCTGCAATTCTGGGATGCCAAGGAACTCAAGGGCCTGAACATCTACATGCTGGTGGACCCGGCCAGTAAAAAGAAGAAGAGCAGCGACTTCACCACCATCACGATCCTGGGGCTGGGGCCGGATCAGAATTACTACATCATCGACCAGGTGCGCGACCGGCTGAACCTCACGGAACGTGCCGCAGCCGTCATTCGTCTGCACCGTCAGTACCGGCCCCTCAAGGTCGGCTACGAAGAATACGGCCTTCAGGCTGATATCGAGCACATCAAGTACGTCCAAGAGCAGGAAAACTACCGCTTTCCCATCATTGAACTGGGAGGCTCGATGCCCAAGGAAGACCGCATCCGCCGTCTGGTTCCGCTCTATGAGCAGGGCCGGGTGTTTCGACCGTATCGGTGCATCTTCGTGGATTACGAGGGTAGGGCGCACGACCTGACCCGCGAGTTCATAGACCAGGAATACCTGGCTTTCCCCGTCTCTCACCATGACGACATGTTGGATTGTGAGGCGCGCATTGTTGACCCGGACCTTGGTGCCAGGTTCCCAGACACCTCCGCTGTTCAACAGGGGCTCCACCAGGCCGTCACCGACTACGACGTCCTTTCCGGTGTCACTAAACCGGGCCGGGCGCAAACCTCTTACAACCTGTTTGGAGGCTGATATGGGCGGTGGTGGCGGCGTCGAAGACAACTCTGCGCAGGTGCAGCAGCAGCAGATGATTCTGATGATTCAGGCCCAGCAGGCAGAGCAGGCTGAACTGGAACGTCAGCGTCAGATGGCACAGGCTCAGGCCGAGCAGGCTGCGCGGGAAGAACAAAGCCGTGCCCAGCAGGCTCAATGGGAAGCACAGGCTAACGCACAGCAAGAGGCTGTGCAGTCCATGTACAACTCGGCCCGCCAAGACGCTGCGAACAAGGCCGAAGAGATGCGCCGGGCCATGGAAGCCGAAGCCGCCAAGCAGGCAGAACTGGAACGTCAGCGCGTGCTGGCCCAGGAAGAGGCTGACAAACTCACCAACATGAAGACCGGAATGGCCAACGACGTGGTCAACGAAGCGGACGCAGTGGCGTTGCAGAAGAAGCGCCGGGCCACCCTCACCCCCGTGAAGACGCTGCTGACCAGCGGAACGGGTCTGACCACAGACGCCCCGGTGCAGGCCAAAACCCTGTTGGGCCAGTAGGAGCAACAACAGATGGCAAAGGCCGACATCGCAACACTCATGGAGCAGGCCAAGGCTCTGGAGAACGAACGGGCGCAGTCCTGGGACTCTCACTGGCAGGAGATCATCGACTACCTGCTGCCAGCGCGTGGCCGTTTCATGTCCAAGGGCGAGAAGCCCAACCGTGGCGACAAGCGGATGGCCAAGATCGTGGACAGCCTGGGCACCCGCGCCATGCGTATGCTGGCTGCGGGCATGCAGGGCGGTCTGACGTCACCCTCGCGCCCTTGGTTCCGCCTGGGCCTGGCTGACCCTGCCCTGGAAGGCACCGGCACCGTCAAGGCGTGGCTGGCCGACTGTGAACGCCGCCTGTACGCGCAACTGGCGAAATCGAATTTCTACGAGATGGCCCATCAACTCTACGTCGAGCAGGCCGGGTTCGGCACTGGCGTCATGCTGGTGCAGGAAGACATGACCCGCATCGTGCGTTTCCACCTGCTCACGGCTGGCGAATACTGTCTAGCCACGGGCGAGGACGGCCAGGTGGATACGCTCCATCGCCGGTTGTGGATGACGCCGCGCCAGATGGTGCAGCGGTTTGGCGAGAGCGCCCTAAGCGACTCAGCCAAGGCCAGCTACAAGGACTCTCCCTTCGACTGGGTGCAGGTCTACCACTGTTTGTCTCCCAGAGAAGACAGAGAGCCGGGCAAGGCCGACAATAAGAACATGGCATATCAGTCTGTCTATTGGGAGCAGGGCAGCGACAAGGCGCTGAGTGAAAGCGGCTACGACGAGCGCCCATTCATTGCCTGCAGGTGGGACGTCGTGGGCAGTGACGCCTACGGACGCAGCCCCGCCATGGACATCCTGCCTGACGTCAAGATGCTTCAGGAGATGAGCAAGCAGCAGCTTATCATGATCCACAAGGTCAATAATCCCCCCATGGCCGTGCCGGTTGGGTTCAAGTCTTCGCTCAACCTGACGCCCGGTGGCGTGAACTATGTGGACCCTGGCAACCAGGAATACGTCAAGCCGCTGTACCAGATTCAGCCTGACCTAAAGGACATGGAACTGAAGTTGGAGCAGGTGCGAGGGTCCATCCGGGCCGGGCTGTTCAACGACCTGTTTCTGTCCCTGAACGAAGCGCAGCCCAACATGACCGCCACCGAGGTGGTGGAGCGCCACTCCGAGAAACTGCTGATGCTTGGCCCCATCGTGGAGCGCATGCAGATGGAACTTCTCGACCCGACCATCGAGCGGGTGTTCCGCATCATGGCGCGTTCTGGTGCGCTCCAGCAGCCCCCGCAAGAGCTTTCGGGGCAGGAAGTGAAGGTCGAGTACACCTCGCTGTTGGCGCAAGCACAGCGCGAAATCAGCACGCAAAGCCTGACGCGCTTCGTGACCTCTGTGCAGGCTCTCAGTCAGGTCCGCCCCGACGCGGTGGACAAACTCAACGCTGACGAGATCGTTGACCAGTTGGGCAGCGCCTATGGCGTGCAGCCCTCCGTCATCGTGCCCACCAACGACGTGCAGCAGATACGCCAGGCCCGCGCTCAGCAGCAGATGCAGGCCCAGCAGGCAGAGCAGCAGCGCATGCAGGCTGAGAGTGCTGCCAAAGCGCTCAGCCAGGTGGGCAGCATCCCCACGCAGCCGGGCACGTTTGCCGGTGACGCCATGGGATCGGGGGCCACGCAATGACCATGGACACCGACATTCTCCACAGCGAGCAGCAAGAAGGCCGTGACGCTGAACTGCAGGCCGAAGAGCGCATGCGTAAGCTGCAAGAAGCCTACACTCATACATTTTTGACGACTGAGGAGGGCCGGGCCGTGCTGGTCGATTTGCTCACATGGAGCAAGTCGCTGGAGACCACGATGACCGGCAATTCGTGGACACATTACAACGAGGGGGCGCGGGCCGTGGGCCTGAAACTTCTCAAAATGCTGGGCTTGGGCGGCGTGGATCACCTCGTTGCGCTCCTGGCGAAGGATGCAGGACATGGAAGCTGAAACCAGCACTGAAGCCACCACCGCACAGGATAACACCGCAAGCGGGCAGGCCGACGCGCAAGTTCAGGCCCAGGCCGAGGCGAAGCCGGGCGAGGCCGCCCAGGCTGCACAGACCGCCGAACTCCAGGCCAAGACCGGAGAAGAGGCCGAAGGCACCACGGGCGAGAAGCCTGCGGAAAAGCCCGCCGAAAAGCGGGAAGTCAAGATCGACCTGAAAACCCCGGAGGGTTGGAAGGACAAGAAGTCGTCCGACTGGTTCAAGGCGACTGCTGAGGCTTCGGGGCTTACCCCGGATCAGGCGCAGGGTGTGTTCGACGCTTGGGTGTCGCGCCACGCTGACGCCAATGCCGAGTCCGCCAAACAACTTGAGGAGGCCAGTAACCTGCTCAAGGTGGAGTGGCGGAAGGACTACGACGTCAATATTGCGCTGGCATCTAAGACCGCCAGGAACCTGGGAGGCCAAGAACTTGCTGATTATCTGGACAAGTCTGGCCTGGGCAACAACCCCGCGCTGATCCGGGCGTTCCACCGGGCCGGGAAGATGCTGAGCGAGGATTCCTTCGTTGTCGGCGGGAGCGGGGCGGGAAACCCTGCCAGTTCTGCGGCCAGCACCCTCTACCCCAACCAAAAATAGGAGATATCCACAATGGCTACTCTCGCCACCACCAACCTGACCCTTGCCGACTGGGCGCGTCGTAAAGACCCCAACGGCAAAATAGACACCATCGTTGAACTGCTCGGCCAGACCAACGAAATCCTTGAAGACATGGTCTTCGTGGAAGGTAACCTGGAGACCGGCCACAAGACCACCGTGCGCACCGGCCTTCCCTCTGCCACCTGGCGCATGCTGAACTACGGCGTGCAGCCTTCCAAGAGCACCACGGCCCAGGTCGTGGACACCTGCGGCATGCTGGAGGCCTACTCCGAGATCGACAAGGCCTTGGCCGACCTCAACGGCAACACCGCCGCCTTCCGCCTGTCGGAAGACCGCGCCTTCCTTGAAACCATGAACCAGCAGATGGCGCAGACCCTGTTTTACGGAAACACCGCGCAGTACCCTGAGCGCTTCTTGGGCCTGGCCCCGCGCTACGGAGCCCTGTCCGGGGCTGCTTCCGCCGCCAACATTATCTCGGGCAGCGGCTCGTCAGCACTGTCCAGCGTCTACCTGGTCTGCTGGGGAGAAAACACCGTCCACGGCATCTTCCCCAAGGGCTCCAAGGCTGGTTTCCAGCACGAAGACAAGGGCCAGCAGACCCTGATCGACGCCGCTGGTGGCAAGTACGAGGGCTATCGCTCCCACTACAAGTGGGACATCGGCTGCGTCGTCCGCGATTGGCGTTATGTGGTGCGCATCGCCAACATCGACACCTCTGCCCTGGTGAAGAACGCCGCCACCGGCGCTGACCTCATCGACCTGATGATTCAGGCCATCGAAACCCTGCCCAATCAGTCCATGGGCAAGCCTGTCTTCTACGTCAACCAGAAGATACGCAGCTTCCTGCGCCGCCAGATCATGAACAAGACCGTCACCCAGCTGACCCTGGACAACGTCGCGGGCAAGCATGTGCTGTCCTTTGACGGCATCCCCGTCCGCCGCTGCGATCAGATCCTCAACACCGAGACCCAGATCTCCTAATCGGGGATTGAAGGAGACCGATAATGTACCTCGATAAACTGCTCATGTTCAACGAGAGCGATGCGGCCATCACCGCCACCACCGCCTCGACCAACGTCATCGACCTTGGTGCCGCAGACCTTGGCAAGTCCGAGGAAATGGACATTTTCGTTCAGGTCACCGAGGCGTTCAACAACCTCACCAGCCTGGGCATCAAGGCTCAGACCGCCACCGATGCCGCGTTCTCCACGCCCATCGACCTTCCGGTGCAGGCCACTCCCCTGCTGGCCGCCCTTACCCTCAACAGCGTCCAGCTGCAGGTCTCCGTGCCCAAGGGCGTTCTGCGCTTCATGCGCCTGTATTACACCGTCACCGGCACCGCCCCGACCACTGGCAAGATTCGCGCCGGGCTCATCACCAACCGCCAGACCAACGCCTAGGAGGCGACATGAACGCCCGCGTACGCTGCGTAACCACCTGCTACATCGACGGCTGCCTGTACGAGGCTGACAGGGAATACACCCTGATGCTGCCCAAGGAGCATGGCCACTGGGAGCACTTCGACGTGCTTGAGGACATGGACGTCAAGAAGGGCAAGGGCAAGGGCAAGGACGCCCCTGCGGACGCATCTGCCTCTGAATAACTCTATCCGGGGCTGGGCTTCACCGCCTGGCCCCGTTTTAAGGAATGCCCATGGCGAGTGTCGTCCAGATATGCAACCTGGCCCTGTCGAAGATCGGCAGCCCGCCCATCTCTTCACTCACCGAGGACAGCCGGGAGGCCGCTGCTTGCAGCATGATCTACGAGCCGCTGCGGGACGAGGTCTTGCAGATTCGCCCGTGGGCGTCCTGCACCAAGCGCGTGGCCCTGGCCATGCTGGACGAAGCTCCCGCGTTTGAGTTCACTGCCGCGTGGCAGCTTCCCAGCGACTACCTTGATCTGGTGCGCCTGGGTGACACCGACGGCGCCGACATCAATTACCGCATCGAAGGGCGCGTGTTGCTCACCAACACCGAGACCGCCAACATCATCTACATATTTAGGCAGGAGGACAGCGGCACCTATGAGCCGGTGCTGGTTGACCTCATCGCCAGCCGCATGGCCGTTGACCTCTCCATGACCGTGGCGGGCAGTGGCACCATGGGCCAGGCCTTGTATCAGGCCTATGAGCAGAAGCGCACCCGCGCCAAGAGCGTTGACGGGCAGGCCGTGGGCCAGCCGTCCTTCACCTTCACCTCGCTCGTGGACGCGAGGCTGTAATGGCGAAAGTCAGCCACCTTCAGGCCTCTTTCACCGCTGGCGAACTGTCTCCGCGTCTGTTTGGCCGGGTAGACCTCGCCAAGTACCAGACCGGCCTGGCCAAGTGCCGCAACATGGTGCTGATGCCCCACGGCGGCGTCAACCGGCGCAGCGGGACGCGGTTTGTCCATGAAGTGAAGGACAGCACCAAGACCGTGCGCCTCATCGCGTTCGAGTTCAGCACCGTGCAGGCCTACATCTTGGAGTTCGGCAACCAGTACATGCGCGTCTACAAGGACGGCGGCATCGTGGTCAGCGGTGGCACGACGCCCTACGAGATCACCACCCCGTACCTTGAGGCGGACCTGCCCTCGTTGAAATTCGCGCAGAACGCCGACACACTTTTCATCGTGCACCCCAGCTACCAGCCGCGCTCTTTGAGCCGCACCGACCACACCGCGTGGGCGTTCACCATTCTGGACTTCGTGGACGGGCCGTATCTGGATGAAAATATTGACCAATCGAAGACTATTACGCCCAGCGGCAAAGGCCAATACGTGGTCAACGGAACGTTTGACAACGACATCGCTGGGTGGAACGACATGAACGCGGGTTCAGGTGCAAAAGTTCAGTGGGACAGCATGTCCATGATGGATTTGATAGGAATAGTTGGCGGTTACGCCATGGCGCAGCAGACCGTAACCCTAACTGCTGCGAATGTAGAACACACCTTGGAATTTGAGGTGAAGAGCGGCCCTATTATAATGTGCATAGGAAGTACATCGTCTGGGAGTGAAATCTTAGCTGCCGTGCCCTATGAAAAAGGTGTGCATACAGTAAAATTTACCCCCACCGTGACTACAATATATCTGTTTTTCATGAACACCGCCAACGCCAGCCGGGCAATCGACAACGTGCGCATCAGTCGCCAGGAGAGCATCACGCTCACCGCGAACTTCGACTGCTGGAACGCTGGCCACGTAGGCGCGTTCTGGCGGCTCACCCATGGCGAATACACCGGCTACGTGAAGATCACGGCTTACACCGACGCCACGCATGTCACGGCCACCGTCATGGATGCCCTGGCCTCGACTGCTGCCACGTACAAATGGCGCGAAGGGGCTTGGAGCACCCACCAGGGATACCCCAGCGCGGTGGTTTTCCACCAGCAACGCCTGTTTTTCGCTGCGACTCCCAAGTCTCCGCAAACCGTATGGGGCAGCAAAACCCAGAAGTACGTTGACTTCACCATCGGCGTGGCGGCTGACGATGCCTTGAACATCACCGTCGCGTCGAACCAGGTGAACGCCATCAACTGGCTGGTCAGCAGCAAGTCGCTTGTGCTGGGCACCATCGGGTCAGAGTGGCGCATGGGCAGCGCGGATGGCTCCGACATGATCTTGCAGCCAGCCAACGCTTCCGCCGCCCAGGAGACCAACCACGGGTCACACCCGACGCTGCTGCCGATCCGCGCAGCCGGGCAGACCATCTTCGTGCAGCGCAGCGGGCGCAAGATCCGAGAGCTTTCCTACGATTTCCAGACGAACGGCTGGGTGGCCCCTGACCTGTCGCTGCTGGCCGAGCACATTACCGTGGGAGGCATCACAGACATCGCCTATGCGCAGGAGCCGGACTCCATCATCTGGATGGTGCGGGCAGACGGAGTGCTGCTGGGACTTACCTACAACCGCTCCGAGCAGGTGGTGGGCTGGCACTGGCACGATACGGACGGCCTGTTTGAGAACGTCTGCACGATCCACAATGGCGAACAGGATCAGGTTTGGGTGGTCGTCAAGCGCACCATCGGCGGCGTCACCAAGCGTTACGTGGAATACTTCACCGCGCCCTTCGTGGATCAGGACATTGAGGATGCCGTCTTCGTGGATTGCAGCCTGTCGTACTCTGGCACAGCGGCTACCACCTTCAGCGGCCTTGGGCATCTGGAAGGCAAGAGCGTGGACATCCTGGCCGGTGGGTCTGTCCGCACTCCCAAAACCGTCACCAGCGGGGCCGTTACCATCGCCAACTCTGCCACCAAGGCGGTCATAGGCCTGCCCTACGTCAGCGAGTTGCAGACCTTGAAGCCGGAGGCTGGCCAGGACGACGGCACGGCACAGGGGCACCTGAAGCGCGTCAGCAAGGCCACCCTGCGCGTGCATCGCAGTCTTGGCTATGAGGTGGGCGCGACCACCGATAAGATGTTCCGCCCGCCGCACCGCAGTAACAACACCCCAATGGGCCAGGCTCCAGACCTCTTCACGGGCGACGAGAAGGTGGCCATCGAGGGGCGCTACGACTTCGGCGGGCAAATATGGGTGCGCCAGACGCAGCCGCTTCCGCTGACCGTGCTGGCCATCATCGCGCAGGTGGGCGTCAATGGCTAGACCTGAAGTCGTACCGCTCATGAGCGAGCACCTTGAGGCCGCAGTGTACCGGCCCGACCATGCCGAATACGTGCTGGCTCTGGGAGCGTGGAACGTGGGCGTGGAGGACAGCCTTGTGCGCAACGGCGGCATGGCGCTGGTGCTGGATGACGTCGTGCTGGCCATGGCTGGCGTGGCGTTCCTCTGGAACGGCGTGGGAAATATCTGGATGCGCAGCTGCCTGGGCGCAGACAAGCACCCGCTGGCCGTCATGCGGGCCACCAAGGAGTTCATGCGCATCGTTACCACCGCCTTCCAGCCGCGCAGGCTACAGGCACACGTCAGGGCTGACTCTGCCATCAACCGGCGGTTTATAGAGCATTTCGGATTCAGCGAGGAAGGAATCATGCGCGGATTCGGGCCGGAAGGCGCTGATTATGCCCTCTACGCCAGGGTGCAATCATGATCCGCCCCATCACCCCGCAGGATGCCCCCGCAGTGGCCGTTATGGTGGAAAAATTCGTGGGGCTGACACAGATCAGCGGCAGTCTGGGCTTTGACGGAGAAAGCTCCGTGTCCATGCTGTCCATGTTTGGCGCCCACCCGGCCCTGTTTGGGTTCGTAGCGGAGGATGAGGACGGGATATTCGGGTTCATCATCGCCTCCATCACCCCGTTCCCGTGGAACCAGCACCGCCTTGTGGCTCAGGAGATGGGTTGGTGGGTGAATCCTGACCGGCGCGGGTCCACTGCTTCGGTCAGGCTGGTCGCGGCCCTTGAGGAAGAGGCGTGGAAGCGTGGCGCGAAGGCCGTCCTCATGATTTGTGAGCACGGTATAAAGCATGAAGCTGTTTCGAAACTGTATGAACGGCGTGGATATTCCTCGCTTGAGCATCTTTACGTCAAGGAGGTGCCGTCGTGGCAATAGGAACAGCATCAGCCATAGGCCTGGGCCTTAGCGCCACCAGCGCCGGGTTTAGCATCTTCAATAGTCTCGGCGGTGGCAGCGACGCACAGACGGCAGCGAACAACAACTCGCACCTGGCCGACCTGGAGATGAACAAGTACCAGCTCAATTCCGCCCTTGCGGAGTTTGAGGCCCGGCGCATCAGGGACGTCACCGCCCTGGACGCGGATTACCTGGGGTTCGCCACCGAGCGGCAGGCCTCATGGCTGGCCACTCAGTCAAAGTTGAACAAAAGCCTCATGATTGCCGGTGACATAGGACGGTACACGTCGTTCTCCAAGCAGGCGACGGAGGCCAAGGCACGGTCAGAGGACATCAAGAAGGCCGCTGAGATTCAGGCCGACAACACCGAGCACACGGGGGCGCGGCAGTCCAAGGTCGTCGCCACACAAACGAACCTCAAGCGGGCCATGCAGCAGGAGGACGACGCCAAGAAACTTGGCCTTGTCCGCGCATCTGCCGGTGCCCGCATGGTGGCCTACAGCGGTTCCGCCCTGGACGTCTTGCAGCATGAAGAGGACATGGCCAACGCCCGGCAGGTGTCCATTGCCACGCTTGGCGGCATGCAGGCTGACGATGTGCAGTACGATTCCAAGATCAACGCCAACTTCATCCGCCAGAAGGCCAGCATCTCGGCAGCTGCGGAGGTGCGTCAATTCGCAGACGCTCCGATGGACAACCCCGTTCTTCAGGCACAACTGGCCGCTGCCGACATCAGCACCGCCCGCGACATTGCGCTGGTGAACGAAGAGGGCTGGCGCACAGCCATGAAGATGAAGATGGACGCGGCAACGTCCATCAACCGGGCCGTCATGTCGGTGGGATCGGCGCAGTCAAGCGCCTCTGCCAGTGCCGGGCTGTCGTCTGCGTACTCTGGAATGGGCGGAATGGACTACAGCAAGGCGGGCAGCAGCCTGCTCACCGGGGCGTCCAGCATCTTTAGAGAGGCGAAGGAGGGTGGGCTATTCACCACGACTTCAAAACCCGTGGATGCCTTGGCCGGTTACAGTAGCTCATCCCCAGGATACGGGTTCGACCTGGGCAGCAATCTCAGCCCGTATGTGTCCGCCCAAAACTACTCGCAGTTCCCTGCGTTCGACTTCTAGGAGCACCCATGGGCATTTCGATACCAGCTTTTGCAATGGGCGCGGGCCAATCCGGGCAGACCAGGCTTGACCCTTACGCCGAAGACGCCCCGTTGTGGAAGGCCAACCAGATACAGGAACGGGCCGCGCAACAGCAGCAGCAGAGCAACCAGCAGTTGGCGGACACCATGGGCGCTATCGGAACGAAGTTGCCGGAGTTCATGCGCAAGTTCAACGAGCAGGAAGCCCTGACGTTCACCATGGATCGGCGCAACAAGATGATGATCGAGGGCACCAAGGCCGTGGCCGATTGGGAAACCACGGCCACCGGCGAGAACGCCCTGAACGCCCCCAAGGCTCTCAGCGAGAAGATGCAGAGCATCAAAGAGGCGCTGTTGAAGGACGCCCCCAACGACTTGGCACGCACACGCGCCGGGCAAGACCTGGACAACCACATCGCACAATTCCAGGTGCATGGCGAAAAGATCGCCAGAAAGGGCGCGAAAGAGCACACGGCCAACGTCATCAACAATTGGGAAGAGCGTCTGCTGTCCATGGCTGCAACCGGAGGCGGTAGCCCCCAGCTGCAAGATTGGATTCTGCGCGAGGGCGAAGCCGCATGGGTGGCTCAGGGGGTGAACGGCCTGCTCATCAGCCCCGAAGAAGCACAGCAGGGAATACACTCCTTTCAGAAGAAGGCCGCATGGGCATACGTGCAAGGCCAACTTGCCAACCCCCAGCTGCAAGACAAGATCATGGGCGAGTTGAAGCGGGGAGACCTGAAGGACGTCTTCACCGCCGAGCAGAATATCAAGGTCATGACGCAGATGGAACACATCAGGCGTGAGCGTGAAGCCGAGGCCCGGCGTGCCCAGGCCGAAGCAAAACAGCGCATGCGTGAAGCCGCCTACGATTCCCAGGAGTTTCTGAAGGACCAGGTGGACAGTGCCGCCGCCACGGGGAAAACCGCGCCCGGCACGGTGGACGCCATCGCCAGCCTGCGCAAGATGGGTGGGAACTTCGCCCGCCATGCTGACAATATGGACGCGGCTATATCTTCAAGCATGGCCGTGCATGGCACAGTGCAATCCAGTGTTTTCCTCCCGTTTGATGAGCAGCGTTCAAAGTTGCAGGCGCTCATGCCGGGAGAGGGGGAAGACAATTACCATATCAAGATACAAGCTGTTCAGCGCGGTCTTAGCGCCATCAGCAACCAGGAAGACGCCTTCAAGAAAGACCCAGCAGGATTTACGCTACCAAGAGCCTTCAACCAGGTTGTAAAGTTCGGTGGAGATCCGTCGAAACAAGAGGACTTTTCCAGGGTATTAGGGCTTGCGGTAGATATCCAGAAGCAAATGGGCATGCCTGAGGACAAAATCAAGGTCGTACCGCTGAAGGATGCGCAGTTACTTGCTGGCAAGTTCGCGTCCGGCAGCGAAGACGACAAGTTGTCAATCATTAAAAGTCTTGATATATATGGGCCATTGAAGAGCAAAGCAATGGCGGAACTCAAGATCGATGCGTCAGCACAGCATGCTTCTGCATTGCTTGACACCAGCGATCCGCAGTCTGTGAACAACGCACGGCTGCTTATGGGGGTCAACTCTGACAAAATCAAGCTGTCAGACGCAGAAGAAAAGGCTCTCAAGGCGGACGTTATAAAGAAATCGCTGACCCCAACACTTTTGCAGAAGCAAGCCGCGTTCGTAGCCCAAGGTGGGGCCGGGCGCAGCGCCTATGCCAAGGAACTTGAGCAGGTGGGTGCCAGAGCCGCCAGTGTCGTCGGTGCTGTTAAGGCCGGTCAGATTCTCGATGCACCATACACGCACGTTGACGATGACAAGTTGGCCCTGGCGCTGGTCCCCAAAGAGATCAGCGAAAAGGACGCGGTGGCCGGGTTCGCGGCTTTGCGGTCCAGCATCAGCGAAGACGACTTGGCCGACATGAAAGCGGCCATAATCGCCAGCAAGGGGCCGGGGGTGGGTTCCCGCCTGTTTCAAGAGCGCCTGAATGATATTCGCACCCATGGGGTATGGATGAATGACGGCAACGGGTTCGTGCTCCTCGACCCTGTCACCCGGCAAGCCGTCGCGGTTAAGGGGAGGAAGGCCTTCAAAGTGACAAACTCTCAGCTGAAGGACGCCGCCCACGGCAGGGCGACTATCACCGGCCCTGTTATGGGCGATATGCCCTTGTTCGGAGACAAATAATATGGGCGCATGGTTTGACGAGCAGCGCCCGCAGAGCAACGAAGACGTTCTGCGCAGCTTCGATATGCGCGAAACACCGCTCTCCGAGTATCTTGGCGCCAAGTTGTCAGAAGGCTTCGACTACACCACCACACGAGTGCTGTCGGACGAGTTTCGGGTGGCTGGTGCTGAAGAGAAGGCCTACGGGAAAGACCCACGCCCTGCCGTAGACCCAAACGAGATGGTATTCGCCGATACTGAAGGACAAGAGCGTCTGACCAAGACTGACCGGCCCATCCAGACGAAAGAGGAGTGGGCAAAGTCCGAAAGTTTCCGGCCCGGCATCAAATACGAGAAAGTTGGCGAGATGACGCCCGTGCGGGCGCAGATTCTTGCCGATGACTACGACAACCGACGCTACCGTGACAGCCTTTTGGAGCGCTCACCCACGGGCATGCGGTCCATCCTGGGCTTCGGCGCGGGTATGATTGGCTCCTTGCCCGATCCGGTGAACGTTGTGAGTTTTGGGGCCGTGGGTGCTGGGCGGACATTTGCCCGCGCTGCGGTCATCGGTGCCGCTGAGAACGTGGCCGCATCTGCTCTGGTTGACGCTGTGGTGCTTCCTGACCTCGCGGCCAGGGGTGAGGACGTCGGGTTCAAAGAGTTCGCCATGGACAGCATGTTCGCTGCTGCCATCGGCAGTTTGTTCGGTGTTGGCGGGCAGGCGCTCAAGAACGCCACGGAATCGGCCAGGATGCGCACGCACGTGCCAGACCGGCAGGTGTTGGCCAACTCACTGGAAAAGGCCGCTGTGGACGTTGCGGATGGACGCCCGGCTGATGTGCGGGACGTGCTGAAACTGGAAAAGGAATCGCTGGGCAGGTTGTATGATGAAGCGTTGCTTCATCCAATGGGTGGTGACTCCAAAGACGCCAGCGTGCGCCTGACGCGAGAAACATTTGCTGACGATGTTGACCGGGCCATTTCAAGCGTGCTGGTGGAAAAAGGCAGTGGGAAAGCTCGCCCTGATGGCTCCATTACTTTTGACGCCGGGTACGGACTAGTCAAAATAATCTGGAAACATGGAGAGGAATCCTCCCGTGTTCCAGGGATGCAGGTACGTAAAGAAGACATTCTGGCTTTCCCCGGCATCATCAAAGAATACGAGCCTACTTTCGACAAGCGCCACGGTGGCGTAGATTGGGTTGTTCAACGCGAGGACGGGAGGCAGGTTGTTTACGGGGTGCGAGAATACGCTGAAGATGGCGTGGCGCATTTGGTAACGGTGCATGTTCCTGACCCCGGAAAGGAAAAGGCGACCCTTTCGAGCCGCCTTAAAACTGGTGAAACTTCCGGTTCCTCTTCCGCGCTTTCCAGGCTCATCCAAGATACCACCGATGGGGCTTCTCCTCTCACCCGCACCGGGGCCGAAAGTCTCGATGCCCAGGCAGGAAAGAATATAACCACTGTCGAAGTCCCTGTCAAAGCAAAGACCGCTCCAGCCCCCCTGGATTTGGCTGACTCCGACATCAAGTTGTTGGACGCCTGGCGCAGGGATGAAATCAAGCATCTGAACGCCAACCCGGTGAAAGATCCGGTATATGACTTCGTGCGTGGCCGTATCGACGCCTCCAGCGTCACCTCCGAAGAGCGGAAGACGTTGAACTCCAAGTACGGGCAGAGTATATGGGCAAAGAAGGGCACTGGCGTAGCGCTGGACGTCCTTGAAACTGAAATTGAGCTATCCCCTGAGTTTGCCACTTTGCGCTCAGATTTTGGCGGGGACAACCTTTATAGCCACCTGACCGACAACGCCAAGAGTAACAAGAGCCACCGAGAGGAGGCCATCCGTGCCATCGACCAAGAATACTACAGGCTTGAGCAAGAAATCAGAGACTACTACAGAGAAGAAGCCGCCAGAGAGTCTCGCGCTCTTGCAGGCGAAAATGAGGCACCTAATGGACCTCAAGAAGCAGCACCAGGAAGCGATCCAGTTGGAAGAGGAACAGAAGGCCAATCCGCAGCAGTAGACGATGGCCCTGACGACTGGGAGCGTGCTTTTGGCCCTTCCACCGAGCCTAACGCAAGGTGGGGCGATCCTCACCCCGAAGTCTTCACCGACCCAGCCGAGATAATCCGCCGAGAGTCCACGCCTGACGTCACCGAACAGGCCATGGCCGCGCATATTGACGCCCTGGAGGCGGACGGCAAACTGCTTGAGATTGACCACAGAGAACTTTCTGACGCCCGCGAAACAACCAGCCGTGCCGAGCAATACGGCGAACATCTTTTGAACATAGCCGAATGTGCGGCCAAGGTGGTGTCGTAATGGCAACCCGCTCCGAATGTCTCGACATGGTGAAGCGCGGTGGTGCTTCCGACGTTGAAGCCGCTGAGATCGTGGACATGGTGTTGGCCGAAAAGAAGCGCATCGAGGCCGAGGGCAGGATTGCCACGGCGGCGGACCTCGCCACCTTCGGTAGCACCAAGGCCGAGCAGATGAAGCAGGCCGCAGCCATGCAGCGCAAGCACGCGGCCCTGAACGTGTTGGCGAGGGAGCAAATAGCCGGGCACCTGGAAAGCTGGGTCTTCCACGGCGGGGACATCGTCGAAGGGCTGATGGCCTACACGGTGGGCAGTTCCAAGCAGATCGAAGGCGCGAGGGCTTCAATTGGGGCCAAGGCTTCCGCAGTGCTCAAAGATTGGGCCGGTGGTGTGGTGGCGCGGGTTGAGAAAATCCCTGGCGCATTGCAGCTGATAAAGCAGGACCGTGGCTTCCTGGCCGACGTTGTGCGCGAGATGCACGAAATCAGGCCGGACGGTAAGGTCGGTATCAGCGGTAACGATACCGCCCGCCAGGTGGGTGCCCTCCTGTCAGAGGCCGCAGAAATGTCCCGCGTCCGCCTGAACGAGGCCGGGGCGTTCATTGGCAAACTGGATGGATGGGTGCCGCAGGTGCATGACGAAGGGCGGCTTGTCAGCGCAGGGAAGGAAAAGTGGACAGAGACCATCCGCCCGCTGCTGGACATGGAACGCTCCTTTGAAGGGAAGACTCCTGAAGAGGTCAACACGATCCTGGGCGAGATATTTGAGAACATCGTCACCGGGCGAGATGCCACGGTATCGGCTGGGGAGAAAGGCCAGTTCATGGGGCCGCGCAACCTGGCCAAGAGCATGGGCCAGCATCGCGTGCTGCACTTTGCTGACGCTGAATCATGGTTGAAATACCACGACGAATTTGGGCGTGGAAACGTGCTGGTCAACGTGATCCACCACCTTGAGGGCGCATCCCGCAAGGTGGCCCTGATGGAAGGACTCGGACCCAACCCTGAGGCCATGATGGTGTCGGTGATGGAAGAGGCCAGCCGCAGGGTGCGCGAGAATCCCGCCATGGACCCTGCCGACAAGGCGCAGGCCATCCAGAAGTTATCGCAGTCCTGGGATGGTGGTGGGAAGGTAAAGCAGGCCATGGACGTGCTCACGGGCAACGTGGGCAATCCGGTCAACCGCCAGATGTCGTCCTTCCTGTCCGGTGTGCGGGCCGTCCAGAGCATGGCGAAGCTGGGCGGTGCGGTCATCTCCTCAGTGACCGATGTCGTCACCATGGCCACCAACTACCGATACATGGGCCGGAACTTGTTTGAGGGCTACGCTGATGCGTTCCGCAACGTCATGGTGGGCCGTGGCAGCGAAGAGCAGCGCCAACTGGCCATGCACCTGGGGACGATCTTTGACGGCATCCTTGGCGACGTGATGGCCCGCATGAACGTGGAAGACGCACCAGTTCATGGTCGCATATCTTCCATGATGAACACCTTTTTCAAGGCGTCAGGCCTCAACCTCTGGACCGACGCGCACAAGGGCGGTTACGTGCGCGGCCTTTCAGCCTGGATCGGTGATCATGCCGGCCAATCCTTCGTCGAGTTGGCGGACCCGCTGCGCAAGGTGCTGGAGTACCACGGCCTGGGCGCTGAGAAGTGGGAAGCCATGCGCCACATGGTGCAGACAGCGGAGGACGGGAAGGCGTACATGGTCCCCCACATGGTTGACGCTGTACCTGACGAGGTGATGCGCCCCATGATTGCCGAGCGCATGGCTGCGGCAGGGAAGCGCGTCAAAGATGCGGATGCTCTCGCCAGCCACGAAGCCTTCCTGCTGAAAAAAGAGCGCGAGAAGCTGCGCACCGAGGTGATGGCCTTCTTCACTGACGAGACTAGCCACGCCGTGCTTGAGCCTGACTACCGCACGCGCATCAGGATGACGCAGGGGACGCGCCCCGGAACCATCCTGGGTGAGGCCATGCGGTTCGTGATGCAGTTCAAAAGTTTCCCCATGACGCACGTGCAGAAGACTCTACAAGGCAGGCGCTTCGGTGTTGCCGGTTCCAACGGTATGGACGTTCCTGGCATCGTCCATTTTGCGGCTGCATCCATGATGTTTGGTTACGCAGCGGGGATGGCAAAGGATTTCGTGAAGGGCAAAGAGCCGCGTGACCCGGCGAAATGGGAGACATGGATGGCGGCGGCGGCACAGTCTGGTGGCCTGGGCATCTACGGCGACTTCTTGTTCGCCCAGAACGACAGGTTCGGCGGTGGGCCAACCGCCGCCGCAGCCGGTCCGCTGGTCGGGACTGCCGAGCAGCTTATCAAGATCGGTTCCAAGTCATTGAGGGGCGAAGCCGATGCGGCGGACTTCTTCAAACTGGGGATGGACAACACGCCATATATAAACCTGTGGTACACGCGGGCAGCGCTTGACTATCTGCTGCTCTACCACCTGCGCGAGATGATGAGTCCTGGCACGCTTCGGCGCATGGAGAAGAACGCGAAGCAGGAATACAACCAAGAGTTTATCGCACCGCCTTCGAGAATTATCCGGCGCGGTGGCGGGTTCAGATGATGACCCCCAGGATGTGCAGTCCCAGGGGCCGTCAATTCCTACCAGCTGTAGGTTTGCAGCCTCTCGCCCTTGAATCTACCCTTCGGCACTTCAAAATAAAATGCCGGGTGCTAGAAAACCGCCTGAGAGCGGCCCCAAGACTTTCCCCGAAGGTATTGTATGATCTTGGGACACCCGACACCGGGTGTGTAAACCAAAAGGCGCAAAAAATCCACGAATTTTCGGACGTGGTCACCGTCTCAGGCTTGGTGTTTTCTAGGCACCGAAGGCAAGATACGGCGGGTGGAAATCAAATGTCAATAGGCACTTTTTCTTTTTTCGATGTTCTTTTTGATTCTCCAGCCCTGGAATTTAGAAAATGTCCAGGCGATAGAGAACAACAACGCAAACCCAATTATTATGGAGGCAACTTCTTCCAGCATGTTTTGAAGTGTGTACCCATGGAAGAAAGCGTACACCAACCCGGCCCCACCAAAGATAACGAATCCCCATATCCATTGGAATACGTTCATGATATTATGCCCCCCATTTCTCCCCGCGTAACCCCATGGAGGAAATAACGCAATGACCATCGCCACGCAGACAAACAAGGTTCTTTACTCAGGCTCTGGCCTGACGGTCTACCCGTACACGTTCAAGGTGTTCTCGGCGTCCGACATCGCGGTGATCCGCCGGGCCGTTGCTGGCACTGAGACCACGCTGACGCTGACAACCGACTACACGGTGTCCGGTGTCGGATCAGACGCGGGAGGCAACGTCACGCTGGTGGGCACGCAGGCATCCAGCCCCCCGGCCACGGGTGAAAAGCTGCTGGTGAAGCGCCTGGTGCCGCTGACGCAGGACACCGACTGGCAGGACAACGACAATTTCCCTGCTGCTGTGCTTGAGGACGCCGTGGACCGCACGGTATGCATCGCCCAGCAGTTGCAGGAGCAGATTGACCGCTGTTTCAAGGTCGCGGACACCAGCACTGCTGCCGTCATAGACCCTGCGCAGGTGGCCATCGACGCGGATCGTGCTGCTGTCTCCGCAGGTGAGGCATCGGCATCGGCCATCGCGGCGGCTGCTTCTGCTTCGTCCCTGGACACGTCGTCATTCATGACAAAGGCCATCCTGTCCAACGCTGGGAGCATCATTTACGGCAGCGCAGCGGCGACCCCGGCGAATCTTTCTGCTGGTGCTGACGGGGAAGTGCTCACCCTGGTGAGCGGCCTGCCCTCCTGGGAGGCTGCCGCTGGTGGTACTTCCAAGTGGACTGACCTTGTAGGTTCGACTGATTTCGCAACCACGGCGGTATCCACCAGCACCGTTACGATGGTGACTGACCAGACTGCCACTATCAAAGTGGGCATGGCCCTCAAGTTTACGTTGAGCGGGACCACCTACTACGCCATCTGCACGGCCATCACCTCTTCGCTCCTGACCATTGCAGGTCCGCCCCTCACCACCACGGCCTCTGCCTTGACTGCCCTCTCCTACGGCTTGATCCCCCCCTACGTGGAGCGCATCCAGATACCCGGCTACTGGGCTGCAACGGCTGACACGGCCATGCTCGTCAATCAGATTGGCGTGCCTTACGTCTGGCGTGGCTCCAAGTCTTACCTTGTCCAGATTGGGGCGTACACCCGCACGACTGACTCAGGGACAAACAAACCCAGGCTTAACGCCAGGATTGGCAGCACAACCACTGATTACGTGTCCACAAGCAACTCCAACGCTGGCATAGAGACTACGGCTTCTTCAACGTGGTATAGGACTGTAGTGGACATTTCCTCTGCCAAGTATTCAGTGAATTATGGTGATGTTGTGGAACTCAAGACTGCGGCAGAGGGCGGGAATGATGATGCAAGTGATCTGGACGTTGAACTTGTGTTCGTGCAGGAGTAGCCAGTGATTCGCTCTGATCCGTCTACGCTTAATGCGTCACAGACCAAGTTGTTCATACGAGGGCACAACGCCACAAAGGATGACTCCCCAGGAAATAAGACCATCACCAATAACGGCGGCGTCACTGTAGTTGATGCGCCCGGTGGACATCCGTATGCGCGGAGTGCCGGGTATTTCGACGGTGCAAACGCCTATCTTACAGCCACAGATAGCCCAGATTGGCAGCTTGGTGGCGGCACAGGCGCATTTACAATACGTGGGTGGGTTTACATAGACTCATTTGCGAACTATAGATGTATCGCAGGGCAGCTGGATAGCGGGACTCTGTTTTGGAACTTCATCATTTATGATGGAACAACGATTAGGTTTGAAAACTACAGTGGTGGAGTGGACACTGTGATAACGGCAGCACATGGATTTGCCCTTAACACCTTTAACCTCGTTGAACTTGTAAGAATAGACAACGGGAATACCTCAGCATCGTGGCGCATATTTGTCAACGGAGTCGCTAAGTCTTTGACATTGGTAAGCGGAACATGGAACCATACAACGGCTGATTGCGCTTCCGTCCTTGGTGTAGGCATCCGTGGAAATAACAACGCATATCCCATGTCTGGGTATATGTGCGATGTCGAAATTGCTAACACGGCGAGACATACGGCTGATTACACTCTCCCCACCGCCCCCCTCGTAGCAGACGCAAACACCAAGCTCCTGCTGCCGATGGACAAGTACCTGACTCCAACCACGTTCACGGACATAAGCCCTTCGCCAAAAACGATCACGCGTAATGGAAACGCTGTGCAGGCGTTGTTGCCGCCTGGGAAGAAGGCTTTGAGTTTTACAGCAGCCAGTGGTCAGTATCTCAGTACAACGAACTTGACCGGATTTGATTATGGAAGAGACTACACAATGGACTGCTGGGTAAAGCTACCCACCACATTTCAGACAGGACATCTCATGGGACAGATTGATAACGGGTCAGTTGGCCCTGCAATTGCAATGTGGGTGCACTCAAACGGAGACTACTTATACGTACAGCAATTCAATGTGGCTGGTGGATTTGATATAGCTGGAATTGTTTACACAGTACCAGTGACACTTAAAAATGTTTGGATTCACCTCGCTACGGTAAGATATGGCAACTTGTTGTCACTATATGTGAATGGAGTATTGGTTAGGTCAGGAACGTGTGCCGGAACGTGGGTGAACCCAGCAACATTCTTTGGTGTTGGATCAGTATATAACAGTGCGCCCAGTAATGTTAAGGCGGACATGATGAATACAAGATACTCTTCCTTCGCCCGCTGGACAAAGAACTTCATCCCGCCAACCAAGTATTAGGAGATCATCATGCATTACATTCTTCAGACCAACGCTTCCGGCAGCACTGAGTTGCAGAAAGTTCGTGACAATGGAACCACACGCTTGGTGGGCGAGGACGATCCCAGCTATCTGGAGTGGGTGGCTGCTGGGAATCCTACGGAGATCATACCTTACGTGCCTCCTGTCGGTCCCACACTGGAAGAACTCAAAGCTGCAAAGAGTGCTGCCGTCCAGGCTGAGAAAGTGCGCGTCAGGGACGCTGGGTTCTTGGTGGAGGGTATTCTCTTTGATTCTGACGGTGCTGCCCAACTCGCGTACACCCAGCAAGCCATCAGGCTTATGCAGAATCCCGACTTCTCCACACCTTGGAAGGCATCTCTGGGAGTGTGGGTGACGATGAATGCTGCCCAGTTTGCACTGGTATCAGTTGCCTGTGAGACACACATCAATCAGATATTTGGCTGGCAAGCTCTGAAAGATCAGGCCATCGCTGTTGCTACATTGGAAACCATCGACGCCATCTCCACGGTGTTCGGAGAATAGCATGAAGCGCGCCCTCATCTTCCTACTGTTACTCCTCTCCCTGGCCCTCCCGGCCCTGGCCCGTGACGTCCAGGTGTGCGGCCCGGTGGTCATCTATTTCAACCCCCATGGAGGATGCACCGAGGCCATTGTTGCCGAGATCGACCGCGCCGCGTCTTCCGTCCACGTGCAGGCACGGCACGCCCATGCAGATCAAGGAGTACCTGGCGGATATGATCGAATCACCGGCCTACCAGCGGTTGGTTGAGAAAGACGCCACGGCTGCGGGTGAAGAGATCAAGAGCATCATCCAATCGTACCAGGGCATGGCCCGCTTCATGTTGCTCCGCGAAAATGACCGGATAGCCACCATTGTCCAAGACACCCGCGCAGAACGCCGGGCGGCGAGATGACCCCCAGGATGTGCAGTCCCAGGGGCCGTCAATTCCTACCAGCTGTAGGTCTGAAGCCTTTCGCTCTTGAACCTGCCCTTGGAATCCTTCTCGATCTGGCGCAGGTCGTTCCGGGCGTGCCTCAGTTCCAGGTGGACGGCGATTCCCGCGAACCCCAGCCGCGCCAGGGATTCCAGTTCGCGGATTCCGTGCCGCAGAGTGTCCACCCGATCCGCCACAAGGTTCTTGGACTGCTGGGCCAGGGACGTGTCAATGGTGATGGTGGATCCGTCTGCGGCGTAGGCTGCGCGGTTCACAGCGTCTTCGATGATCCGAAGGTGCGCACACGCGTTCATGATGGCTTCTTCGATGGTGCGCAGTTCAGGCCGATAGGCGTTGTGGATGACGACCATGGCCGTGCGCAAGTCTTCGCTGGGACCGGGGAGCGCCTTCCGCTCCTCCCCAGCCGGAAGCGCCTCAACCAGGGCGGTCATGAACACCACGGCGCGGGGAAGCTGTTCCACGGTCAGGTCCTCGATACGCTTGATACCCATGACGTCATGCACCTTGCGCCACGCGGCCTTGTAGGCTTCGGCGTGGGGGCCGGAAGAGAGCGCACCCACGTACCGGTTGACGAGCACGGCAAGTTGGTTCCGCTCCTTGGCGGTGGTCAGTCGGGAGGGTGTGGGTTCGGGCGCTGTGTCCGCCGTCTGGGAGAAGTAGCAGTCTTCCAATTTCTCGAAGACTTCCCATGCGGCGTCGGTGTGCAGCATCTTGGCGTGGCGGGCGGCTCCACGCGCGGTCCAGAGGGTAAGCCCACGGGTTTTATCCGGTACGCCAAAACCGTCTGCGTTACTTTCGGTAACACAAGCGTTAATTCCCCTAAGTTCACGGCTACTTACCTTGAAGAAGTGCTTCCCAAGGAAGAAGCGGTCCTTATTTTTGCTGAGGTTCTTGCGGATGTTGACGGGTTCCACGCCATAAAGAGCGGCCAGGGCCTTGGACGTGATGACGGGTTGACCCTTGTAGGCAATGACGGGAAGGGATTCAACGGTGACGGTGGTGACGTTTTCTGCTACGTTCAACTGAGCCATGGCTGCGCCTCCTGTGAAGGTGCGGTTGTGGCTAGGCCCTGTTCGGTGGTGGTACACCGGGCGGGGCCGCCTAATTTATTTGTGGGTTCTTTCCAGCCTGTCCTTGATTGCCACAATAAGCCAATCCTTGAGCGTCTTCCCCTCCTTTGCCGCTGCAACCTTCATCTCCCGGTGGATGTCGTCCGGGAAGTTCCTGACGTTCAGGTTCATGTTGTCCTCCTGGGGACGTATCTAACGCATGTAACTAAACGACGTCAACCCCCTAAACCCAAAGTCAACAAAAAAAACAGGCCGCCCGTGATAAAGTTGGGCGGCCACAGGGTGATTACCGGCAGCTTCAACTTTACGGCAGCGGCAGAGAAGAGCAACGCCGAAAACGTGGTGGTGCTGGACAGTCCGGAGGCGGCGGGGCTCTACTTGGATAACTGGCGGGCTCATGAGGAGCACTCGGTGCCGTGAGTTGTTAAGCCCACCTTAAGAACTGGGGCCGTCCACGGGGGCGGTCTTTTTCGTGTGCAAACTATGTGCAAACATGGGCAGCAATGTGTAAAAAACTGCCTACTGCTGAGAACGTGAACCCGCGCAAACAAACGATTCCGTGCCCACAGGGCCGATCAGGAAGATCCCCACCCTGGCGTACGCAACAATATAATATGATTGAAGTTTAACGATTAAACACTTTGCTATGGGTAAACGGAAAGGTAAATCTACTTTTTCGACGCCCGCAAAGCCACTATTTTGGTCACCGGCACAGCCCGATTTTCCCACACATTTTCCAGCACTGGCAGGTCAACACCCAGGCTTTTGAGATAGCCGCTGGTGGTGGTCGAAGTCTTGTGGCGAAGGATACCCTGGATGATCGGCAAGGGGACGTTCTCGTTCGCCAGGATGGACGCCGACAGGTGGCGGATGGCGTGGAAACCGAAGTGCTTCACCCCGGCTCGCTTGCAGATGCGCTTCATGAAGTGCTGGCGCTTCAGGTATCTCTCGCCGTTCTCGCGCACGAACACGAACGTGCTCTGTTTCTTCAGCCCAGCCAGAGCCTCAGCAGCAGGAGTCACCAGCGGGACATAGTCGAACTCCAGACCACCGCCCTTGCGCTTGTTCGTCCAGAGCCGCACACGTCCAGGCTCAACGTCAGACCATTGCAGGCGGCATATCTCGCGCAACCGGGCGCTGGTGTAGAGGGCGAATTTTAGGAAAGCATGGTCTTGCTCATTGGTGCAGGAGTTGAGCACGGCAAAAAAATCCGCTTCCGGGGGCACGTACCGGGGCTGTCGCTGTTCGGCAAACTTTTCCACCTCGGCAAACGGGTTCTTGTCTGGCAGGCCCATGTACTTCTGCCCCCAGCGCCATGCCGCGCGGAGGTCGCGCCGGTCTTTGTTGGCGGCGTTGCCTGATACGGACAGGCGCATGGAGAGGATGCGGTAGGCGTCTGTTGGCGTGGCGAGGAATATGTCTCTGGATGGTCCGTACTGCTCCGCGAAGAGCGTCAGCGCAGCTTTCTTGGTGCGGTAGGTGCGATTCGGGAATTGGAGCGCGTAGTCAAGATACTCATTTGCCCATTCCAATGCCGTGACGATGCGGGTCTTTGGAGCGAACCACACTTCCGCCGTCTGCGCTGATTCCCATTTCCTGGCCTCGCTCATAGACGGGAACAGTTTGGTCTTCCGCGCTCCTTGAATCATCTTCGATGCCCGCCAGCGTCCGTCCGCCATCCTGTATGGCATAGATTCTCTCCCGAAAATCGACGGGGAAGCGCAGCAACTTGCCTACCTTGTAACCGCCGATGGATTTCCATTGGCGGTACACGGTGGCACGGCTGACCGCAAGTTCTGCGGCGACTTGAGCGGGAGACAGGTCGGGCATCTCTACGCCGCCTCCACCTTGCGGAGGTCTTCCACGGCTTCATAGAGAATCTTCAGGTCGCCATACAACTCAGGCCCAACGTGTTGTACTGAGGGCATTTCCCAAGACTCCACAAGTTCAGCAGCACTTACCACAGCATCCTTTGCAGCCTGGATGCGCTGGGACTTCTCCTGGGCAATCACTGCAATGGAGTCTTCCACTTTATCGCTCTCGTATTCTGCTGGGACCGTAAGCCCCAAGCGTGTCTGCATTTCGTCAACAATTGGCTGATACGCTTTCATCACACTACTCCTTCGCTTCCGGGCTCAGGCGTTCACCTGGATTCGGCAGGACGCCCCGGAAGTGGTCTCGCACCACGGCCATGATTACGGTCTGGGCTGCGTCGCCCCATGTGCGGGTGGTCATGTGGAAAACCCTCTCAGCCCACAGTGGCCGAAGGTTCGTCCAGCCTCAAATCTCCACATGGCGCACCCGGACGCTATGCAGCGGGCATACTGGGGGCTTCTGGCGTCTGGGTATGCCGGGTTGATGACGCAGTTTACCGCCGAATTGTCGTCCCCAGATCCACACCGAACCATGGGGCACCACTTCGTTCTCGCTGCGTCTTCGGTCATCGGCATGTCATTCTCCTTTCCCGTCTTGTCCCATCCTCATCCGCGCCAACCCCAGAACGGGGCTGGCAGGGGGAGAGAGGGGCTTTAGGAGATGACGTTCATCTCCGGCAGCTTCTCCGAAAGCCACGCCCTGACGGATTCCATGGCCACATTGCGCCAGGCCTCGCCGTCAGCCACGAACAGGCCGGGGTTTCCGTTCTTGTCCAGGCGCAAGATGAACTCCCGCTCGGGCTGCGCCACTTCGTGGAACGTGCTGTAGGGGATCAACTTGACGCGGGGCTTCAGCGTTTTGGTGCCCACCATCCGCGCACCGGCCTGCACGGACACTTCCTGCGAAACGCCGTCGTCTTTGATGGTGTTTCCCTCGGACACGACGATGGACGCCACGGACTTGAGGACTTCCGTCCGGTCTTCATTTTCCAGGAACATGGCGTTGACGCTGATGACGAACTCTTCCGCGCCCATGAAGCGACCGAAGGGGAACGAAGGGATCAGCGGTTCAGCATGGTTGACAGTGGTGCGCTGTGCGAAGGGTCCGGTGGCGTCGGTGATGAGTTCCACCCTGGTGGGGCTGGCCACGTGCACCAAGCATTTGGACAGGTCCAGGCCGTCCACGTTTGCGGTGCAGTAGCCCACGATGCCGGTCAGGGTGCAGAGCTTGATGAAGGGGATTTCCGGCTGTTTGACCGGGCGCAATTCGCCCCGGCTGTACTGTCGCCCGTCGATCTCCACTTCGCTGGCGGCGTGCAGCTTGTCCTTGAGCCCTCCGACGTATTCCAGGGCGTCCGCAATGCCGTTATCCATTCTGAGCCTCCTTGATGCTGGTCACTTTGGGGTTGTTGATGGGAAGTTCCAGTTGGTCCGGGCGGGTTCCGATTTCGGGTATGAACAGGGTGTCCAGTCCGTCGGCACCACGGTCCACCATGGCCATGATTTCCACGGGCTTCACCGGGGCCAATTTGGACGTCACGGCGTAGGTGAGCGTGGGCATGTTGCGCTGTTCGTTGGGCTTGAACTTGACCTTGATGGTCAGTTCCCGGACGGCCTTGGGCTCGGTGTTGGGGTCGCCGATGTTGTTGACTATTTGGGCCAGGGCGACGTTTGCGATTTCCCCTAGGCCGTCCTCTCCAAGGCTCTCGTAATTCAGTTGCGTGCTCATGTGGCCTCCTGTGTTGTTTCTTCCCGCAAAACCGACGTTCTTTCACCACGTCGGCGCTCCGGGCAGGGCCGGGAGGTGGTGTCTCCCGGCCTGGGTTAGAGGGTTCAAGTCACAACTGCGAGGGAGGGTGGTGCCTAATTTGTGGCCCAGGCCGCACAGCCGGGGCGCTCAGGGCATCCGGCGC
>Ga0247840_10003120_pt1 | contig 28450 bp, 56 predicted proteins | sample LaCruzMarch2015__FD_192404 | JGI IMG/M metagenome (GOLD analysis project Ga0247840, IMG submission 192404) | Freshwater microbial communities from meromictic Lake La Cruz, Castile-La Mancha, Spain - LaCruzMarch2015_17m | ecosystem: Environmental > Aquatic > Freshwater > Lake | place: Spain...
ACTTGGAATCATTTTGCAGTAACTTGGGATGGAACAACTACTAAAGTATATGTAAACGGGCAGGAGTCTATTAGTTCTACAACACCTACATATTCTGGTACAGTAGATTTATCTATCGGCGAATCGACATATTCACCCTTTGGTTATATTAGCAATTTTAGAGTTGCAAATAGTGTAGTCTATACTGCAGCATTCACACCTCCAACATCACCGCTAACAGCAATAGCTAACACAAGTTTATTAACAAATTTTACTAATGCAGGCATTATTGACCAAACCGGTAAAAATAATTTAGAAACTCTTGGAGGTGCACAATTAAGTACCGCGGTTAAAAAGTATAATAACGCTAGCATATATTTTGATGGAACAGGGGACTATCTGTATTCACCCCCAAGCTTAAATTATGCTATGGGTTCTGGTAACTTTACTATGGAATTCTGGTACTATCCAGTAACAAGTACTAACATTGATCCTACTATTATGGGAAATTATACCGCAACATGGACAAGTAACAAATGGGCATTTCACGCGCCGCATGCTAGTTATGCTAGTAAGTATAGTTTTTGGGTGAATAATTATGCATCTGGTTCGGCAATATTAGTTAGCACATCTAATATAACAAACAATGCTTGGGCACACATAGCAATAACCCGCTCAGGTAGTACTTGGAAAATGTTTATAAATGGCGTGGCAGAAGCAACTACTACTTCAAGTGTGGCATTAGATGGCGGTACTGCGGCAAGCATGGATGGATTATATGTCGGTGCCAATTTTTACTCAGGCGGCGGTGGCCGACATATTAATGCTTACATAGACGACCTAAGGTTCACCAAAGGAGTTGCACGTTATACAAGCAACTTTACTCCCCCTACTGCTATAACTTGATAATAATATGTGGATTTTAAGTTTTCTTCCTGATTGGATTTTTCATGCGATTGTAATTGCTGGTCTAGTGGCAGTAATCGTCGGAACATTTCTCAAATCAATACCAGTAATAAATAACTACTCATTGCCCATAAAGGTAATTGGTTATATTGCACTTGCACTTGGAATCTTTTTAGAAGGTGGTCTTAATAACGAAAAAGTATGGCAAGCAAGAGTGAAAGAGGTTGAAGAGAAATTGGCTATAGCTGAAGCAAAATCCAAAGAAGAAAATGTCAAAATAGAAACCAAAATTATAACTAAAACACAAGTTATTAAAACCAGAGGCAAAGACATTGTTAAATACGTAGATAGAGAGATAGTAAAATACGATACAAAATTTGCACCCGGCGGTATATGTGAGATTCCTAAAGAATTTATTAAAGCACATAACGACGCAGCTGAGGAACCAAAATGAAATATATTAGCATTTTACTTTTAACATTATTAATAGGCTGTTCAACTACTGTGCCTGTAACTGCAAAGTTTCCAGAAGTACCGGAAAGGTTAATGAAAAAATGCCCTCAATTAGAAAAATTAGAAAACGACGCAAAGTTAAGCGACATATCAAAAACAATCACAATTAATTATTCAACATATTATGAATGTGCAGTCAAGAATGATGGCTGGATAGAGTGGTATAATATTCAAAAGAATATTTTTGAATCTGTAAAATAAAAAATAAAACTGGAGAGAAGATGACTAAAGATGTAGTCCATGGGATTAATGTCGATTATTCTAAAGATAATCTGTTCGATGAATTAGGTATTAAAAGATTAAAAGAAAGCTATATGAAGGATGAGGAAGTATCTCCTCAAGAAAGATTTGCATATGTATCAGCCGCTTTTGGAAGTAACAAAAAACATTCTCAGCGCCTTTACGATTACGCCAGTAATCATTGGCTCAGCTACAGTACTCCTATTCTTAGCTACGGTCGTAGCAAGCGCGGTTTACCTATCTCTTGCTTTCTACCGTATCTTGATGACAGCGCAGAAGGCCTTGTTAGTACATTATCAGAAGTAAATTGGCTCAGCATGCTGGGCGGAGGAGTTGGAATTGGCATTGGTATTCGTTCTTCTGATGATAAGTCTGTTGGTGTTATGCCTCATCTTCGCACCTATGACGCGTCATCGCTTGCTTATCGACAAGGTAGGACTCGCCGCGGTTCATATGCTGCTTATTTGGACATTAGTCACCCAGATATTCTTATCTTTTTGGAGATGAGAAAACCAACAGGCGATCCTAATATGAGGACACTTAATTTACATCACGGTATTAATATATCCGATGACTTTATGCATCTTGTTGAAAGATGTATGCAAGATAAAGATGCAGACGATACATGGGAATTAAAAGATCCACATTCAGGTGAAGTAAGAGATACTGTGCCTGCTAGAGAATTGTGGCAACGTATTATAGAAATGAGAATGCAAACAGGTGAACCCTATTTACATTTTATTGATACTAGTAATAGACAAATGCCAGAGTTTCAAAAGAAACTTGGTTTAAGTATTAGACAATCTAATCTATGTTCTGAGATTATTTTACCTACAGATAAAGAGCGCACTGCGGTTTGCTGTTTATCTTCTGTTAATTTAGAATACTACGATGAGTGGAAGAACGATCCTACTTTCCTTCGTGATATTGCTGAAATGCTTGACAATGTTCTACAGTATTTTATTGATAATGCACCTTCTGCTATTGCGCGCGCAAAGTATAGTGCCACTCGTGAGCGCAGCATTGGTATTGGCGCTTTAGGCTGGCATGCTTATCTACAACGAAATAATATTCCATGGGAAAGCGCACTTGCAGTTGGAAGAAACAATCAAATATTTAAACACATACGAGGACAATTAGATGTTGCAAATTTACAGTTGGGTTCTGATCGTGGTGAAGCACCTGATGCTAGTGGTACTGGGAAGCGTTTTAGTCATATGCTCGCCATTGCTCCTAATGCTTCAAGTTCTATTATTATGGGCAATACGTCTCCTTCGATTGAACCCTTACGTGCGAATGCGTATAGACAAGATACTCTGAGTGGTTCTTCATTGAATAAAAATAAGTGGTTGGATAAAGTTATCATGAAACATCTTGATCCAAATGATTCTGCATTGACGCCAAAAGGTGAGCAAGAATATGCAGACATTTGGTCTTCAATTATTGCCAATGATGGTTCTGTTCAACATTTAACTTGGATGGATGATTGGACTAAGGATGTATTTAAAACATCTATGGAAATAGATCAACGCTGGGTTATCCAACATGCTGCCGATAGACAACAGTATATAGATCAGGCACAGTCTGTCAATCTATTCTTTAGACCAGATTCAAATATCATGTATCTACATGCTGTACATTTTATGGCATGGAAGCAAGGACTAAAGACATTATACTATTGCCGCTCTGAAAAGATTGGTAAAGCGGATAAGGTATCTAAGAGAATCGAGCGCGATGTTATTAAAGAACTAGACATGAAAGCGATCATTGAGGGAGATACTTGTTTAGCATGCGAGGGATAAATGTGGAGATTGTGGTGCAAGGCGCTTGGAGAAAAGGCGTCTGTAGATAACAAAGAAGCGGATAGAGTTGCTGTGATTAGAACTATAATTATAGCAACATATATAATAACCAACTGCTTTATTATAGCAGGCGTAATTAGACACTGGTAAAGGAAACAAAATGGCAGTTCCATTTTTACACGAAAGATATATTAGATACACTTGTTTAAAGTGTGGGCACAATGCACATTGCAACGGAGGCTGTTCTGCAGATCCTTGTAGGTGCGAAAAATGTGAATGCCCCGACTGTGTTGAGAAAAATTCCAACATAGAAAAAGGACAAAACTAAAATGCTATATGACATAAACAACGAGAAACAAATACTATTCTTGCACATACCGAAAACTGCTGGAACTAGTATTACAACTTGGTTAGATTCAAAAAGCAATAGGGTGCTAGGTAGTTTTTCTGGTCAACATCCTTCACTATCAGATATGACAAGTCTTGTTAATAAACCTTGTATGTCTTTTGCCGTTGTTAGAAATCCTTGGGATAGAGCTGTTTCTGCATATTTTCATATCAAATCAAGATTAGGATTTGTTGGTAGCTTTCAAGAGTTTTTGGCGGGCATTAAAGATGGAACTTATAACGTAGGTACTCCAAATATTTTTCAATCTCAAATGGATTGGATTACTTCTCCTGTAGATCATATTATTAAGTATGAAAATTTAAATCAAGAATTTATTAAAATTCAAGAATACGTAGGTAGTAGCGATCCTTTGCCTGTAGAAAACACTACAGAACATACTGCATATCAGGATTACTACAACGAAGAAACAATACAGCTTGTAAGAGAAATATCAGAGAAAGATATATTAGAATTTGAATATGCATTCTAAGGCTAAAAGAATTTTAATTATGGGATTACCTGGTGCAGGTAAAACCTATTTGGCTCAACATATTGTTGACCATTTACAAGATGCTTACAAAATAAATGAAAATTCTTTAACGCCCTTTAAAAATTCTAAAATTAAGGTCGGCTGGCTCAACGCCGATGATGTACGTAAGAAATACAATGACTGGGATTTTAGTGCAGAGGGAAGAATACGTCAAAGTCATCGTATGCGAGAGCTTGCAGACAATATGACAGATATAGATTTTGTCATATGTGATTTTGTTGCACCATTACTAGAAATGCGCAACAATTTTAAAGCAGACTGGACTATTTGGGTTGATACCATAGACAAAGGTCGCTTCGAAGATACTAATAAAGTGTTTATACCACCAGAAGTATATGACTTTAGAGTTACAGAACAAAATGCAGTAAAGTGGGGCGAATTTATTGCCGCACATATATTAGATAATAGACGCAGACCAACATTTAATTGGCAAAAAGAAACAGTACAAATGCTCGGAAGATGGCAACCTTGGCACAAAGGTCACCGAGCATTGTTTGAAAAAGCTATTGCAAAGACAGGACAAGTTGTTATACAAATACGAGATTGTCAAGGATGGCAAGGATCAAACCCGTTTGCTATAGATCAAGTTAAGCAATATATACGTAGAGATTTAGATCCTTTATATCAAGGTCAGTATGAAATACAAGTGGTTCCTAATATTGTTAATATTACTTATGGTCGCGATGTCGGTTATAGAATTGAACAGGAGTCCTTTGATGAATCGGTTACCAATATCTCTGCGACAAAGATAAGAAAAGAAATGGGATTAGAATAGTGGCACACATCGTTGCAAATCTTCCTCCAGTAAAATGTTTTGTTCGAAGAGAGTTTCTATATGACTTTGAGAAAGGTCACGGAGAACTTGAGCCTTGCTGGTGGATAAGTCTCAAATCATTAAGAGGACAAGCATTTCGTATAGAATCATATCTAAATGATTATGGTGCTATCTATGATAAACTACCTCTGCATGCGTATTGCTGGAAACCGATAGAAGGTGATCCTCTCCCATTAGATTATCTTCAGTTGTGGGATTGCCTATCGTATGATATAACAGTTCTTAAGAAATCGCAATTACAATCAATGAGGTGTAAATTTAAATTAAAGAATGGAGATTGGATGTATGGTGTTTATCTTTTTACAGTTGATTCTGCTCATCCTGACTTTAACATTCTTGATACAGGGTTTTCTGAAGATGTCGAGGACCACAAGTCTTATAATTTCATTCAGTGTGATAATGGGCAGTTTGCTGCTCAGCCAAATAATCGTTTAATCATATTAGAACCAAGTAGTAATCCAAAAGAACTTAAGCTACCAGATTTTAGGGTAGCAACTAAACGCTGGTCTGTAGAAACAGACTCGAAATGGGCACTAGGTGAAACTAACACAGTAATGTACGAAAGACAAGATGATTAATCTATCAAGAGAAAAACAATAATGGCATATTCAAGTAAAGTTATAGATCATTATGAAAATCCTCGCAATGTAGGTAAATTTGAAATAGACGATACGATAGGTACAGGTATGGTCGGAGCACCTGCCTGTGGGGACGTTATGAAACTTCAAATAAAGGTAGAAGATGGCATCATCACAGACGCGCGATTCAAAACCTACGGCTGTGGATCCGCAATCGCGAGTTCCAGCCTCGTTACGGAATGGGTTAAGGGTAGAACACTTGAAGAAGCAGGATCCATATCAAATAGCGCTATTGCTGAAGAACTTGCTCTCCCGCCAGTAAAGATACATTGTTCTATATTAGCTGAAGATGCAATTAAAGCAGCGGTAGCAGATTATAAATTGAAACTTTTACAAAAGGATTGAATATGTTTGGTGCAAATTATGTAAGTGATACTGTATTAAATTACAGGTCAGCGGAAGAAATTAACAATGCAATGGGTCGTGTATATGGACATATGAGCTTGGCAGTTGTTGTGTCTATGCTGGTTAGTTACTGGGTAGGAACTACTCCGGAATTATTGCAGTTCTTTTTTACGGGTGTAACAAAATGGCTTGTGATTTTTGCCCCGCTTCTTGCAATATTTGGTATTTCTGCGATACTAGCTAACAATCCTAGTAAGGGTGTAGCACAGTTATGTTTACACGGCTTTGCGGCATTGATGGGATTGAGTTTTGCTACTATCTTTGCAATATTTACTATGGGTAGTATTGTGTCGGCATTTATGGGTGCGGCTATATTGTTTGGTGTAATGAGTGGATACGGGTATTTTACCAAAAAGGATCTAAGCTCAATGGGACAAATGATGTTTGTTGGTCTGATTGCTATTGTAATTGCTAGCATTGTAAACATCTTTATTGGCTCAACTGTTATGCAAATGGTTATCAGTGCTCTAGCTATCATTATCTTTTTGGGATTAACAGCATACGATACACAACAGATTCGTGAAGCAGTTAGTGTTGACACTAGCCCAACTGTAGAAGTAACGGGCGCATTAACACTGTATATGGACTTTATTAACTTGTTTATTAACTTGTTACAGTTATTCGGCGACAGAAAGTGACATGATATCACTAACTGAAAAAGCATATGAGAAAATTAAATCCCAACTTCTAAAACGAGGTAAAGGAATTGGAATTAAACTAGGTGTAAAAACTACAGGTTGTAGTGGACTTGCATATACACTAGAATACGTTGATAAGTATGATAGTGAAATAGGTGTAATTAATTACGCTCAAAAAGATTTTGCTGTTTTTGTAGATGCAAAAAGCGCAGTCTATCTAAACGGGTTAACAATGGATTGGGTTCGTAATGGACTCAACGAAGGATTTGATTTTAAAAATCCAAACGAAAGAGACCGCTGTGGATGCGGAGAAAGTTTCCGAATATGATAACAGTAACAGAATCGGCAAAAACAAAAATACTAGATTTGCTTGCAGAAGAAGATAATGCAGATTTAAAATTAAGAACCTTTGTTCAAGGCGGAGGATGCAGTGGAATGAGTTATGGATTTACTTTTGATGAAATTAAAAACGATGATGATTTTGAAATACCATTGGGGCAACATGCAATATTGGTCGATTCTATGAGTATGCAATATTTGCAGGGCGCCAGTGTAGACTATAAAGAAGATCTTCAGGGCTCGCAATTTGTTATCAATAACCCTAATGCAGAAACAACGTGTGGATGTGGGAGTAGCTTTTCCGTATGAAAAAAATAATAAGATTTACCGCTTCTTGGTGTATGCCTTGTCAAGCAATGGCAAAACAATTAGAAACTTCAGATATTAAAATACCTATTGATGTCGTAGATATTGACGTACATCCCGATATTGCGTTAGAATATGGGATTAGATCAGTACCTACTTTAGTAATGGTAGAAGAAAATAATACAATACTAAAAAGAATAACAGGCGTGAAACCGCCAGCAGAATTAAAAAAATGGATAGAAAAATAATGGTAAAAACCAGAGTAACAGATAGTAGAAATTCGTTTAAACCTTTTCATTACCCTTGGGCATATGATGCGTGGTTAAAGCATGAGCAATCTCATTGGCTTCATACAGAAGTACCAATGCTCGAAGACGTCAAAGATTGGAAAAAGAAATTAACAAATGAAGAAAAACAATTCCTCACACACATCTTCAGATTCTTTACTCAAGGAGATATTGATGTCGCTGGTGGCTATGTCAACAATTATCTACCTTACTTTCCGCAACCTGAAATAAGAATGATGCTTATGGGCTTTGCTGCTAGAGAAGCATTGCACATAGCAGCATATTCACATTTAATTGAAACATTAGGATTGCCCGAAACAACATATAATCAATTCCTTGAGTATCAGGAAATGAAAGACAAGCACGATTATCTGTTAGATTTGTCATCTAAAAATGGAACTAAAGAATCTACTGCCGCTCATATCGCAGCATTTTCAGCATTTACTGAAGGTATGCAATTGTTTAGTTCATTCATTATGCTATTGAACTTCCCTCGTATGGGCAAGATGAAAGGCATGGGACAGATCGTAACTTGGTCTATTGTAGATGAAACACAGCATGCTGAAGGTATGATTAAACTATTCCGCACTTATATTGAAGAAAACAAGGAGATTTGGAATGATACTCTCAAAGAAAAGATCTACTCGATTGCGGAAAAGATGGTTAGTCTGGAAGACAGGTTTATTGAGTTGTCTTTCCAATCTGGCGCTATTCAGGGGTTAACAGAGCAAGAAGTTAAAACCTATATTCGTTATATCGCTGATAGACGACTAATTAGTTTGGGGCTTAAAGGTATATTTAAAGTTAAAAGAAATCCTTTGCCTTGGGTAGAGGAAATGATTAATGCACCTACACACACTAACTTCTTTGAGAACAGAGCAACAGACTATGCAAAGGGTGCATTATCAGGTGGTTGGCATGAAGTATGGGGTAAAGCAGCGTGACAGAGTTAATCTATCTGTTGTTGATGACACACATTACTATTGTGTGTGTCACTCTTTACCTACATAGAGGACAAACACATAAAGGAATAACTTTTCATCCAATCGCCGCACATTTTATGCGTTTCTGGCTATGGCTTACAACTGGAATGATAACGAAGCAGTGGGTAGCCATACATCGCAAGCACCATCAAATGTGTGAGAAACCCGAAGATCCACATTCACCCCATGTCTATGGAATATTGCATGTTTTATTCAGAGGAGCATTACTATACCATGAAGCAAGCAAAGATAAAGATATGGTTAATACATATGGTGTTGGTACTCCTGCTGATTGGATGGAGCACAACATATACACTGCTTACTCCAGACTTGGCATTAGCATTCTCCTTGTGTTCAATCTAATTTTATTTGGTTGGATTGGTCTGTTAGTGTGGGGTATTCAAATGGTTTGGATTCCATTTTGGGCAGCAGGAGTTATAAATGGTTTAGGACATTGGTGGGGATATCGTAATACTGATACCAAAGATAAGTCAAAAAACATATCAATACTTGGAATAATTATTGGCGGAGAAGAGTTTCATAATAATCACCATGCTGAACCAGCAAATCCTAAATTAAGTAGAAAATGGTGGGAGTTTGATATTGGTTGGATGTGGTTTAAGATATTAGAGAAATTAAAATTAGCAGGAGTGAGACAGTATGAAAAAATTTGATGAGGTAAGGGAAAGAAAATATCCTGACGGTACATTAATTAATAAAAAATTACCACCTGCATATGCAGTGGGTAATGCTAAAGAAAATTGTGCAAATTGTGGGGCGTTTGTTCCAGGTACAAAATATTGTAAAACCTGGGATGCCAAAGTGAAACCTAATTATTGGTGTAAAAAATGGATTCCGATACAGAAACAAAAGTGATATCTTTTCTCGATAGAAGACGAGCAATGTGTTATTCATGTGAGCATTTAACTACATACGTTGGAATAAAATCTTGTTCTAAATGTGGTTGTGCAATATGGGGCAAGACTATGATGAGAGGACAGAAATGTCCTGAGGGAAAATGGGATGCCGAAAAAGATTGATTATGCTCATATGAAAGTGGCTGAGGCATACTCAGAACTATCCTATGCAAGACGATTACAAGTCGGTGCTATTGTAACTAAAGATGATAGAGTTATATCAATAGGGTATAACGGTACACCTGCGGGTTGGGACAATAATTGCGAGATAGAAGTCAGAAACGAATTTGAATATTATGTAGATCATGGTGGCGAAAAGTATAATGGAGCTACTATTGAGCTATTAACAAAAGATGAAGTGATTCATGCAGAAGCCAATGCCATAGGCAAACTTGCGAGATCATCTGAATCAGGAGAAGGTGCGACGATGTATATTACACACGCACCTTGCTTTGCCTGTGCTAAGATGATACATGTAGCAGGCATAAATAAAGTATTCTATAGGAATCAATATAGAAATAGCGATGGTATAGAATTTTTAACTAAATGTAATATTGAAGTGGAGCAAATATGATTAAGAAACGTATAGGGATAACAGCATCAACTTTTGACTTATTTCACGCAGGCCATGTTATCATGCTTGAGGAAGCGAAAAGACAATGCGATTATTTAATTGCAGCAATACAAACGGATCCTACATTGGATCGAACAACAAAGAACATGCCTGTTCAATCTATTATTGAAAGACAGATACAAGTATCGGCATGCAAGCATGTAGATGAAATTATCGTTTATTCTACAGAAAAAGAACTTGAGGATATCTTTATGTCCTTACCTATTGATGTTCGCATCATGGGAGAAGAATATAAAGACACCGAATTTACAGGTAAAGTTATCTGTGAAAAGAGAAAAATAGAAATATATTTTAATAAGAGAGACCATTACTTTAGTTCGTCAGATCTTAGAACAAGAGTATTTGAGGCTGAAGCTAAAAAGAGAGGAATTGATACATGGCTAAAAACAAACACCACGAGTGCGTCGAATGTGATGCCGTCTTTAAGATAAGTCACGATTTAGATAATCATCATTATAAAGTATCTTTCTGTCCTTTCTGTGGATCAGATATAGATCAAGATTTAATTGATGAGCAATACGAAGACATCGAAGACGACGAGTAAGTCTTGTCCGAAGTGCGGGACAGAGCATAGCAAGCCAGGCACATATTGTAGCAGGGCTTGTGCAAATTCTAGGCAATGGACGCCGGATCAAAAACAAGTATTCTCGGAGAAGCAAAAGGAATACATGGCTCGAGATGAGTCAGAAGAACATAGATATAAGAAATCCATACAAACCAAAATGCTTATTAAAACTGGTCTTATGGGAAAAGCATTAGCTACAGAAAGACTCGAGGATGTTATGACAGACCCCGATGACTACTTTCTCGTACCACCTAGAGATGAGCACGATCGCTTTTCAGAGGACGGTGACGTCTGGGAGATCATATAAATACTAATTTAGAATTGGTATTTTATGTGGATATACAATAATTCTCCTTTAGAAATAGTTCCAGATGATGCGTATGGTTATGTGTATTTAATTACAAATACTGTTACTGGACGAAAGTATATAGGAAAAAAACTATTTTGGTTTCGTAAAACCAAGCAAGTTAAGGGAAAAAAGAAACGTATCAAGGTTGAATCAGATTGGAGAGACTATTGGTCTTCATCCGATGATGTTAAAAAAGATGTAGAAACCTTAGGTGATGATAAGTTTATTAGAGAGATACTACACATATGCCCTAATAAGGGATTATGTAATTATCTTGAAGCAAGAGAACAAATGGATAGACGAGTTTTAGAAACAGAAAATTATTACAATGGGCAAGTGCAATGCCGTGTACATAAAACTCATATAAAAAATTTAAAGGTATAAAATGCCAGTTACAATATCAGGTGCAATTATTAGCGGCGGATCGCAATTTTATGTTCCGCCACCGCCACCACCGCCTCCATCACCTGGCAGTGCTCAGTTTAGTGGAAGCAATTACCTTGACATTGCCTCAACCGCGGCATTTGGATTTGGAACTTCAAACCTTACTATTGAGTTCTGGTGGAGACCAACTGTAAACCAACGAAGCGATGTGCTTGATTTTTGGTCTACTGGACTTGGTGCTAGTATCACAGGTAGATTCGACATTGGTAGAGTCACTGGCTCTACTCTCGATTTATATACAGATAGTCCCGTAGGTGGAGGTGGCAGTGGTGTGAAAATTACTGGACCATCAATAGCATCATTGCTCAACGCTTGGCATCACATAGCAATAACAAGAGAATCGGGTTCTATTAAAATGTGGGTTAACGGAACTCAGGCAGGTAGCAGTTACACTGCCAGAGTTTTAGATATGGGTAGTAGTATGCAACTTCGTATTATGGGAGACCATAATGCTAGCGGCAACGGCAGTGGTAACTTGTCTAACATTCGTGTGGTTAGAGGCGTTGCTGTGTACACCGGAGCATTTACACCACCAACCTCACCGTTAACAGAGACACAAGGTGCAGGTACAAATATTTCTGCTATCACAGCAGGACAAACCCAATTATTGTTGCCATTAAATGCTTCTCCTTTCACAGATAGTTCAACTAATGCAATAACAGTTACTAATAACGGTAGCGTAACAAGTTCAGCACTGAACCCATTCTAAATGATATTTGCTATTATATTATTACTAACAGCCTTAGTTATATCGGGCATAGCAGGATATTTTTCAATCATAGGATTGACCTACATATTCTCAGCAAGTCCGACTCCCATTTTAATAATGGGTGCTGCTCTTGAAGTTGGTAAGCTTGTAACAGCATCGTATGTTTATAGACAATGGAACAGCATAAATGTATTGATGAGAACGTATTTCATTATTAGTGTGGTGGTGCTATCATTACTAACATCTATGGGTATATTTGGTTTTCTATCAAAAGCACATAGCGATCAAAATTTAGTATCGGGCGATGTTGCAGCCAAAATAGCAGTATATGATGAAAAGATAAAAGTTGCGAAGGAGAATATAGATGCCAATCGTAAAGCGCTTAAACAGCTCGATGACGCTGTGGATCAAATCATGGGCCGCAGTAACTCAGAAAAAGGTGCGGAAAAAGCAGTGGCTATTCGGAAGTCACAAACACAAGAGCGTACTCGCCTACAAACGGAAATCCAAACCTATCAGAAAGCAATTGGTCAACTTAATGAAGAGCGTGCACCAATCGCAGCTGAGGTCAGAAAGGTTGAGGCCGAAGTAGGACCCATAAAGTATATCGCAGCATTTATGTATGGTGCTACAGACACAAATATACTGGAGAAAGCCGTGTCATGGATGATTGTATTGATTATTGTGGTATTTGACCCTTTGGCTATTCTATTGGTTATAGGAGCAAACTCTATGCTTAAGAGTGATAGAAAACGATCAAGATACAGGAATTTAAGGAATTCAATAGAAATTGACAAAAATGCTGTTTTTTCGTTCAAAAACAAAGACATTAATTAATATAAATATAAGAGATCAAATAAGAGAGAAATTATGCCTCTAACAAGAATTAAAACTACAGGAGTTGAACCTAATTCAATATCTACTGCTAAGGTGGTGGAAGATTCTTCTCGTCTGTATTATGCAAATACAAGAGTACAAGCAAATGTAATTGCGCTTTTGGTTAGTCTCGCAGGAAACAATGTAACAATCGAAGCAAATGGTAGAATTAATTCTACCGGCGGCGATGGATTTAATGTGTTCTTTTTATCAGGAATGTAGGAAATAAAATGGCAACAATTTATAAATTATTGGGACAATTAGATCCAAATCCAAATACAAATGAGGATATTTACAGAGTCCCCGAAGGAGCTACTGCTATCACGTCGACATTGGCAATAGCTAATAGAAGTGCAACTTCAAAAAATTATCGAGTAGCGATAAGACCGAACGGAAATACATTAAGTAATGTACATTATATTGCATATGATATTCCATTAAATGGTAACGATGCGGTAATGTTAACTTTAGGAATGACTTTACCTGCAAATACCGTAGTAACTGTAAGAAGTCAAGGCGAAGTAACTTATAATTTATTTGGCTCGGAAATAACATAAATGTCTATTAAAACGTTATCTAGATCAGGTACTAAAAATAATACTGTAAAAAATCTTCAAGGAACGATTTCGAGTTTTAATATAGACTTGTCTACATCTTTTTTATCGGGTTCTAAATGGATACCGCGCTCAGATCCAATAGCCATAAGTTTAAATACAGATTCTACTAAAATTTTTACTGTTACTAATAATGGAATTTTAGATCAATACTCTCTGCCTTTTCCAAACGCTCCATTATATTCAGCTGTTTATGAAAAAAGTAACACTTTACCTTTAGGATCACTAAATCTAGTTAGAGGTTTATGTTTTTCTAGTGACGGATATAATATACACCTAATTGGGCGCAATGGTGGAAGCAACCAGGGAGAATTAAAACATTATCAAACTCCTGTTGCATTTGATGTAGGTAATGTTTTTTTAAGAAGTACTGTCGTTTTTGAAACTCCATTTGCACTAATCTCACAAGAATATCCGTCATCGATAGGATTTAGTAAAGATGGTTTAAAAATGTTTATATCCGATCCTTCGGTTATACAAAATTTTCAGCTAAAAACACCATGGCAATCTAATACTGCTTATAATAAAGTTACGTTTTTCCCAAACCGTACTAGAATATCTTCAGATATTAAGTTTCTTAACAATGGAAATACCATGATTCTTTTACATGGAGATGTAGATGAATTAAGAGAATACGCTCTTCCTTCTCCTTATGAACATTATAATGCTAATAGTGTAGGTAATCTATATTTACAGAAAGAGATAGTTTCCACAACACCCGCGGCTTTTGATTTTAGTCAAGATGGAACAATTTTATATGTTGCGTGCGCTACATCAGACTCTATCTTACAATACAATTTAAATACTCCTTTTGATATAAAAACTGCCAATATTTCTATAAATAAAAAGTTTCTTAGAGAATATAATACATTAAGCGGCAGTGAACCAAGAGGAATTTTTGTAGGAAATACCGGCAGTACATTGTTTTTTATATCAACAAGTTCAACTACTTCAAGACTCTATCAAGTTAATTTAACTGAAAAATGGAACACTAATACTGCAGTATCTACAAATACTTTCATTAATTTAAATATAGATGATATAGGAGAAGGTGGAGGTGTTTTGTCATCATTATTTTTTGGTAATTCTGGAAGTTCTGCTTATTTTGCCGGATTTAATAACGATAGTATATATCAACTTAATTTAAAATCTCCTTGGAATGCTACCCTAGGTGCAAATATTGCAAATTCTAAAATCAGTTATTTTCAATATTCGGGTGTTTTAGAAAAATGGTCGTGGCAAAGTATTGCCAAACCGTTAGCGGTTAAATTTAATCCTGCTGGAAATGTTTTGTGGCATATGGCCAGGGATGACCTAAACGTGCGGAAAATTGGACAATTTAGTTTATCGACTCCTTGGAATTTATCAACTCTACAAAATTACAACAGACAAACATTGATGAACGTTGATCCATTGTGTTTTAGATTTGGCAATGTGGGTTATAATGCCTATGTTACTTTTGACGGGGGTGCAGACGCAAATGTGCATCAATATGCTCTTTTAGCCCCCTATGATGTGGGCACTATGAGATATATGAAACATTTTCGTACTAGTACAGGAGAGGCAACTGCAGGTGGGCACGCATTAAGTCAGGATGGGTCAAATCTATACGTAGTCGGTACAACCAAGGATACAATTAATCAATATACTCTTTCAACTCCTTGGGATATTGGAACAACAGGAAACGTCGTTGTGTCTAGTGCTAATATATTTGTAACGGATGGCGCACCTATTGATATGAGGTTTAATCCTGAAGGGAATGTTATGATTGTTCTTGGGGAAAATACAGACTTTCTCCATACATTTAATTTAGGCATTCCTTGGATGGTAAGTACTGCTATAAAAGCAAACACACATAGTGCAAATGCTTTTGGTGAAGCTCTACCAAAAGATTTCTTTATAAATCCTGAAGGAAATGTATTAATTTTATATGGTCAAACAAAGAAACGTCCTGTTCGAATACCTTTAAACGAAAGTTGGAATTTAGCATCCGCATCCAACGCAGATGTTACATTCGGTTCTGCCAAATTTGAAACATTTGAGGGAACACCAACAACTATAGATTTTAATCCGTCAGGAAAAATAGCATATATTGGTGGAACTATGAACGATAGAATATTTCCTGTGTTCCTTGCAAATTCTTATTATAACACTAGCACAGCAGACTTTGGTTTTCCTCTTAATAATATGACTTTTGGAAACGAGGGAGGAGATTTTGTTTGGTCAAATACAGGTTCTTCTTTATTTGTTATGGACAACGCGTGTGTTATAAAACAATTTAGTGCAAAAGTACCGTATGATCTTTATTCTATCGATATTGGATTTGACATCAACAACCCACAACTTAAAATTAATAATTTAGAAACAACTTCATATAGTTTGGCTATTAGTGACGATAATCAATACTTATATGTTTTAGGAGCTAATGATAATTTATATCGAATACAATTTAAAGATCCGCATAATCCAAATTTGTCTAATGTTACTCTGCCTATCAAAAATTTAGCTAAAGATCTTACAACTGGTTTAATCCCTAGTTCTATAAAAGTTTTACCTAACGGAAATATTATTGTAGGTATTAATACTGTCTCAGGTAGCGGATTTCCTTCTGCAGGGTTTTATGACTATCCCGCACCAATTAATGCAAATGTTTCAGACATATCATATACATATAGTAATGTTTATACTTCAACTTCTGCAAATGATACATTACCTACTGCAATAACCTTTGTAAATAATGGCAATGTTGCCTTTATTACAGGGGAGACATCTAACGACATAACTCAACATCTTTTATCTCAAGCGTATAATATAGCAACGGCAAGAAGATCTACAGATGCAGCAAATACCTATACGGAAATTACTTTTGCAGATATAGGTGGTTTGGAAACAAGCCAAGATGGTAGATATATTTTTGCAACAGAAAAAAGTAGTACTAATGGAAGAGTATGGAGAGTAGAAATGCTCACACCAAATGTGATTGCAAATACAAGTATATATAATCGTGCAGGTGGAACTGTATTTAATATATCTCCTTGGAATGGAACAGGAACAACAACCGAAGATAATTTTGATTTTAATGAAGATGGAACAAAACTGTTCTATTTACCATCAAACCCATACAACAAAAATTTTGAGACGGGTGTCTTGGCTTCCTCAGAGATAACACAATTTGATCTAACAACACCGTATGATGTTGCTCTGATGTCTAATTCTGGAATTTCAGCAAATACATCATATTTTAATGTTTATAACGCGGTTGATATGAAATTTTCAAAGAATGGAAGGTGTTTGTATATAACTCAATCAGAAGATCAGACTAATTACTATGTGACTCAAGCGTATTTAATAGATAAAAATGCATTATAAGATATTCTCAAAAATAAATATATCAACAATAACATTCTAAACAAATATGACAACAAAAATATTAATAACACAAGTAGAAGCCGTACCCGGCGTAGCAACGCAAGGACAGAGTTTGTCACTTCAAGTAGGTGCAAATAACGCTATAATTGCCTCAGTAACATCTGCAGCTGGCGGCAGCAGCGACGAAATAGATTCATTCTTATTAGCAGGAATGTAAAGGAACAAAATGGCAACAACCTATAAGATTCTCGGGCAAGGAATGCCCACAGCAAATACATATTTTGATTTGTATACTGTACCTGCAAGTAATAGTGCAGTTACTTCCACACTAAATGTATGTAATACTACAGCATCAAATGTAACCTTTAGAATTCTTGTAAGACCGCAAGGCGCAGCAGCAAACGTATCACAGGCAATTGTATTTGATGCAGCACTGCCAGCACAAGATGCTATTGGCCTTACTTTAGGTATGACACTTGGTGCTACAGATAAAGTTACAGTATATTCATGGCAAGGTAACGTAGCCTTTTCATTATTCGGTACTGAGATTTACTAATGTCAATTCGTCGTCTTTCCCAGAGAAGTATTCTATCTGTTAGTAATAGAGTAAACTCTGCCAACGTAAAAACAATACTAAGTGTACCTCCAAGACTTTATGCTGAGTATTTAGTTGTAGGTGGCGGTGGAGCTGGCGGTACCTATGGTGGAGGTGGAGGTGGCGGTGGCTATTTAACCAGTAATCTTAATATTATAGCAGGAAAAACATATGTTATAACTGTTGGTGCCGGTGGAGGTTACTCCGTAGATCCCAAAGCAGGTTTTAATGGTTCTAATAGTTCAATTATTTCAGACATATCACCATCTGCAAATGTAATAGCGTATGGTGGTGGTGGCGGAGGTGGTAGCGCTGAAGCCCCCACGGGCAGAAACAACGGCGGAAGTGGAGGCGGTGGTTCACAAGGCCAACCTGGCGGTATAGGTATATATCCAGGTTCTGCATTTGTAAGCGCTCCAAGGCAAGGATATGACGGTGGATTCGCACCAGGCGGTGGCAATTATCTTGGTGGAGGTGGCGGCGGCGCAGGACAAGCAGGATTTGAAGGATACAGCGGCTCCGATTTACCTCCAGGCAATAGAGGAAATGGTGGTAATGGATTAGTTTGGTTAAATGGAGTGTATTATGCCGGCGGTGGGGGTGGTAATGGATATCCAACCAGTCACCGCAAGGGACAAGGTGGTCTTGGCGGTGGGGCAACTGCTCCAAGTGATTCAATTAGTCGCGGTGCGAATGCTACGATTAATACAGGCGGTGGCGGTGCAGCTGGCGGATATGGAGATCCAACATTTATTGTTGGAGGCTTCGGGGGATCCGGAGTTGTTATTATTAGATCTTTAGTTGTTGGTGCTACTACTGGATCAAATGTACTTGTTACCAGCGCAACATTAAACGGAGACGAAGCAGTTCAATACACATTCTATTCATCAGGCACAATAACATTCTAAATAAATATGCAAACAATCGCAGAATTTGTCTTAAGTAATCCGGCTAACATAAACGCTGAGACTTTAGGTACAAGCGACCCTACCCTTGCTAAGCAAGAATTTGAGGCTCGGATTACTTATGACAATATTATAACGGAAGCAGACCCAACTATGGTCTATATAAATAATAACACAATAATTGCCTGGTATGAAAAAGATGCTATGGTAGGATTCATTTAAGGAGAGTAAGAAAATGTCACATTTTGCACAAGTAGTTAATGGAATTGTAGCACAAGTTATTGTTGCTGAACAAGATTTCATAAATTCGGGAGCTGTCGGCGATCCAAGCCAATGGGTACAGACAAGCTATAATACATATGCGGGTGCCCATCGCAATGGCGGTACACCCTTACGTAAAAATTATGCCGGCATCGGTATGGTTTATGATGCCGGCAGAGATGCATTCTATGCACCTCAACCATATCCAAGCTGGACTTTGGATGAAGCAACTTGCGTTTGGGGTGCACCTGTTGCACAACCAGATGTCGTTCTTCCAACAACCGAAGCAGACGGTACAGGTTGGCAATGGGATGAAGCAACAGTAAATTGGATAGCTGTAACTATTCCAAAATTATCCGCTTAACGATTTGATTAAGCAAAGACCCGGCATCTGACCGGGGTTTCTTGACTTCTGCAGTCAAGTGTTATATAATTAGTTCTGTGATATAGAAATCCCCTGAGAAAAAAGTACTACAGCACCCTTTTTCTCAGTTTTCTGAGGGGAATAACCATAGGAGAAAATATGAATCTAAGTTTGAAACCTAATACTCTTAGAGTAGTAGATTGGTCAGCAAGGATGTTAAGAATAATTGGTTTATTACTTGTAATGTGGATAGTGTTTCTTGTATGTGATGAAAAACTCACTACATTAAAAGAAAGTAATAATCAATGGCAGACAGGTTATGTTAGTGCACAAGACAAATTGAAACAATTAGATTGTCTAACAAGAAATATTTACTGGGAAGCAGCGTCTGAGCCGTTTGAAGGTAAAGTAGGTGTAGCACAAGTAACGATGAATCGTTTAGAATCTGGCAGGTTTGCAGATACTGTATGTGGTGTAGTATATCAAAAGAATATAGTATATCAAAAGGTTGTATGTCAATTTAGTTGGTATTGTGAAAACAATCATGCTGTTAGACCCATACACAAAGAATTATGGAAAGAAAGTGAATTGGTAGCTAAGAAAGTTCTTTTAGAAAATTTTAGATTACCATCTTTAAATAAGGCATTATATTACCATGCGGATTATGTTTCGCCTAATTGGCGCAAACCTAAAATTGATCAAATTGGCAGACATATATTCTATGGAGACAGAACATGAGATTCAATATTAATGCAATTAGAAACTTTCTAAACGAACATCTGCATAAAATATCTGCAGATACGCTAGGATGGTTAGCAGCAATCGTAATACATTGTGCTACACTACCATCACTATTAGCGTTATTGACAGGTCTTAGTGACCACACCCCAAGCATAGATGTAGTTTTGTTTATGTGGACAGGTCTTGTTTTATTATTTGCTAGAGCAGTAGTCTTAAAAGACTCCTTAAATATAATTACAATCGGAGTAGGATTTATCGCTCAAGCAGCATTGATGGCACTAATACTTTTTAAATAATATGTCTAAACTTGAATTATGTGGCAGACCCTATGTGACATTTAATCCGTACAATAAAGACCATCGAAAATGGTTTGCGGAATTCAACAAGAACCGCACTTGGTCTAAGTGTCCTGTTCGATTCGTTATAGATAACGACCACGGAGATCTTATTACTATGATTCAGAGAAATCTGATACAATACTATGTAGATCGTGAATTTCGAAAAAGGTTGACGCCTTCACCTTAGTGTGTTATAATATGGCTTTAAGGAAATAAAATGAAAATCGCACTTACATCAGATATTCATCTAGAATTTGGAGAATGGGTTCCCGTTAACCCAGAAAACGCTGACGTTTTAATTTTGTCTGGAGACATTTGCGTAGCAAAGGACTTAGGAGAAAAAGATTCATACAATCTTATGGGGGAGCATACCCGTAGTAATATGTATCATCGTTTCTTTGAAGCATGCTGCACAGAATATAAAGACGTTATCTATATCATGGGGAACCATGAGCATTATAATGGTGACTTTGCTGAGTCTTATAACACATTAAAGACAAAACTTGCCTACCTACCAAGATTGCACATTCTTGAAAAAGAAATAGTAAAGATTGAAGATGTAACATTCATCGGTGGAACACTTTGGACAGACATGAACAATGAAGATCCCATTACACTTCATGCAATGACACGTATGATGAATGACTTCCGTTGCGTAGATAATAGCAAACGAGATGCAGAACGCTGGGTTCCTACATATAAAATGAATGAGGATGGTAGCATCTTTAAAAATGAAAATGGTTTTCCTGAGCAAATAGGAGAAAAGCGTCAAAAGTATACACCTTTGTTCTCGCCCGTAGATGCAGTAGATGAGCATAAGGGAATGCTTGGCTACATCAAGACTATTGTTGCTGAAAAAGGAAGTGATAAGTTTGTTGTGGTTGGTCATCATGCTCCATCTAAGCAATCTACTAAGCCTCGCTACAAAAATGATACTGTTATGAACGGTGGTTATTCTTCTGATCTATCAGAGTTTATTTTAGATAGACCACAGATCAAAGCATGGACACACGGACATACACATGATTTGTTTGATTATATGATTGGTAGTACTCGTATAGTATGTAACCCTCGAGGATATGTACTATATGAAAGAGGTAGCAATGATGAAGAACCATATCTACCATACGTTTTTGAAGTATGACAGACGAAGAAGCACTTCAACTTTATGCTTTGATGCGGGAGCGCTGGGGGGATAAATTACCCGACCCCGATGTGCATCCCGCATCTTTTTCTTATTTTGTTAAACTATATCGTTATTTGAGTAGAAATAACATACTATGATTATAGTCGACAATATGGATCATATGCTAGAGCTCTATGAAGTTGCTAGTAGATCTGGCTCACAGCCTAAGTATTGGACAACGTCTAGAGAATTTAAATTAGATCCTTTGTTTATACAAAAAGAAAAAACATATGAGGAAGATCTTGTACTAAAGAAAAAGGAATATCCGTTTGTACTATCAACAATACCACAACTAAAAAGATGAAGTATTTACTAGCATTTTTATTCTTTATATGCTCAAATGTATATGCACAAACAGGATCCTATTTGCTATATGATTTTGAATTAGGAACTTCGCAAGTAGCACACAATATAAATGAGGTTAGGCCAATAGCAAGTATTACTAAATTATTCACTGCTATAATTATATTAAGAAGCGGCGAAGATTTAAATGAAAAGGTAAAGGTTCAGGGCAAAAGCAGTGGCAGGTTCCCAAGAGGGACAAAGATAGCTAGAATCGATCTGCTGCGCGCGATGCTTATTAGTTCAGACAACTTAGCAGCGGAGACACTTGCAAATACATATCCAGGTGGATTTAAAAAGTATATACACGATGTAAATCAATATGCCAGAGGTATGGGGCTTATTAATACTAAACTTGTAGATAGTACAGGATTATTATCGGGCAATATAAGCACAGCAAAAGAATTAATTGTATTTCTATCAAAGATAGAAGCCAATGAGGTTATACGTAATATTGCAAATGAAAGACACGATTCAATTTCCGTACCGAAGGGTAAGAAGAAATTAATCATTAAACTACGCAACACAAATCCTAGTCTATTTGTATTTGATAATATTATAATAAGTAAAACAGGATTCACCAACCCTGCAGGTAGATGTGTGGTCATGCTTGTAGAGAAAAATAATAAACTATATGGCATAGCCATACTTGGTCAAAAGAATGTTAGAGATCGTTCTGAAATTGCAAGAGAATTAATTCAATTGGAAGCATTGGAAGCGCCGAAAGATGAACCAATCGAATTCGTATTCCCAATTTGAACAACTATAATTTGACACGCAAAGCAAACGGCTTTATAATCAAGTACAACCTCAAGGAATTATATGTCTTACTCAATTAATGGACTAACTCTAGAACAAGTCGAAATGCTAGACGAAATGTGGTCACTCGAATCTGAAGAAGAGTTTCTAATTTGGTATGCTTGTCTCGATGAAGATAAGCAACACACTGCAGATTTGCTTCAACGATTGTTGATTATGGAAGCAATGGACAACGACTTAATGGAGACCAAGAAGTTTCCTGACGCTAAAAAAGCCTTAAAGAAGTTTATGATATGAACATTATGGTAAAACCTCTACATCAAAGAATAGATATAGAAGCGGCATTAAATCGTTTTTATAGTACAAGCGTATTACACTACGGCGATGGTTCATACGCGGCAGGTGCTTTCTTTATCACCCTTGCAGAAATAGCAGCAAACCTGCCAAGACACGAACAAGATAAAATTTTAGATAAATTTGCTAACCTAGAAAAACAATTAATGAAATGAAAGAACCATACCAGGCTTTAGTACAATATCCAAAGCGTACTCATGAATATGCGAATACTATAGATATTAACAAGTTAATTGACGAATCAATGTCTGATACAAGTGGTAAATGGATGTCCAAAGACCACATAAAACAATATACTAAGCAAATAGTTAAATTGTGCATAGATGCTGTTGAAAATACACCAACAAATCATTCATACACAACATATGATGCTAGCCTTGCAGAGGCTACGATTGAAAGAAGCGTAAAAAATATCAAATCTAAATTCGGTTACCATGACTGAGAAGATATTGAAAAATTCTTATTACCAAATAAGTGTAGAAATGCACGATGGTTTTAAGTTTAAAGTTCCTGCTAGGGGGTTTAATTTGAAATCTCTGTTGGAGTTTGAGAAATCTCTAGATTATGTGACAAAGTATTCGTACAAGGAAATAACTCTTAGAGAATATGAAAAATTGATTTATGGTAAACCAGATTCTAAACCTAACAGAAGGATTAACTAAAATGGACTTAGATTCATATCTAACATTCACTATTGCGTCATTACTAATTAGTATTGGCCTTCTCTTTTTATCAGCCACTTTAATTATATTAAATAATATCTTTCATAAGTTTTGGAAACCTGTTAAAATTTTTACTCCGGATAGTTGGAAGGGGTTCTTCCCTCCACAATATTCTCCACAATATTCTCAAGAGCCAGAACTGATAAACGACGCTGGCATTGATAAATCTAAAGAACCAAAGTTAAAAGAAGTTAAATGAAATTAATAGCTGGGCTACTAGTAATACTATCATTCACAATGGTTATCTTGACATGGAACGAGCCTAGCTGTTTACCTTGGATAATTGCATTGATAGGTTGGATACCTCACGTCGATAAAAGGTAAAACCTTTTTATTACCTTTTAGTAACCCTGCCGAGTGCAGGGTTTTTCTTGACTTTCTGATCAAAAGGCTATATAATTATGGCATGATGAGAAAAAGACGTTCAGATCGTAGACATATAGTATATTGCCTGACCAATTGTGTCACAGGCGATTTCTATATAGGTATCACTCAGGGTTTCCGTAAGAGAGACCTCAAGATCCGTGTGCAAAAGCACATACGTAGAGCATTGACTGAGGGTAAGTCCTGGGCATTGTGCGACGCTATAAGGTCCTACGGGGCGGGCTCGTTCGTTGCTCAAGAACTAGCAGTGGTCAAGGGCAAGCAAGCCGCACATGCTGTAGAACGAGAATTAATTGGTGAGTACTCACCAACATTGAACTCGCAGTAACCCTACAATGAAAAGGGTTATTGCTTGATTAATGTTCCATTAGACATTATAATAAGACATATTAGCAACAGAAAGGAAACAAAATGCAAGCAATCAAAGATCTCCCAGCTGTCCCAAAAGTTGTAGCTCGAGAAATGCAAGAAGACGCATTGGCGCAGTTTTTTGCTAACGGTGGAACTGTAGAAGTTCTCAAGGGTCGCAAAAATCCTAAGCCAGTATCTGCTCGAGGCAAATCCAATTCAGGTATGAAACCTATGGTTGACCCAACAGCACGCTTTCCTAAAAAGGATTAATATGAAAACGAAACAGATCATTCCGGGTGTGAACAATCATCAACGATTCAGAGTGATTTTGAATGGTGTGGGATTCTTTACAACTGTAAAAGAAATGACTAATATGCCATTCACAGAACAGCGTGTAGCAGTTTGGTTGGCGATTGAGCGTATGAAGAATGGTCATCCGAATAGCACGGGGTTTGCTACGACACATCGTTTCTATGATGCACAGATGCAGTCAAAGGAATATCAAGTTCAAGTTGATTTAGTATAAGGATATAGTATGAGTAAAATGTCAGATATACATATGCAAATTAATGATTTGCTGGATAACACCAAGCTTATGATTGATGAGATTGCAAACATTCTCGAAATCCCTGAGATTTGGGTTGCAGAGGTTGTTCTTGAGCGTTGGGAAAGGATTAAAGCCGACGCAGGAGTTACAAATGATTAATACAGCAGTGGCAATGGCAGTGCCATTGGATAGGTGCAGTTACTTTCCAAAGACAAGGAAATTGTTTATACCCGTTGAAGCATTCAAAGGTGTGATACCTGCAGGAAGTCGTTATCCTAGTACATTCTTTGTAAGATCACACTTTACAAACAACATACTTGAATTTAGGCCAGTACAACCTGACGATCCTCTATTTGATGAGGATCAATGGGATGGCGAGATGCAAGTATATAGACCATGCAACGGTGTAGTATCTAAAATTGATTACGCAGTTGTAGCACACGAGGATTTAGCATGAACCGTTTAGAAATTGTAAAACTTGCATCCAAGATTGGTGCTAATGTAGACGCGCCAGCAAATTGGGTATTTACACTAGATCAACTTGAGGCATATACAAATGCTATTATACCAAAGCCATTAGATGAACATCGTCTAGATGAGTATTTGCCTGCATGGGCGTATTTGGAAATGACTGATGGTATGCGAAGAGAAATTGTTCAAGTAATTCAGAAACAACTAGGAGTGCTATAATCATGATGCCAGCAGGTGAATATTATATCGGCGACTTGTGTTATGTAATGACAGATGAGGAGTGGGAAGAGTTCTGTTCTATTACTATATCTACAGACGACAAGTGCTTAGACGGAGAATTTCAACTAAAGGATGGTCGTCGTTTTGCCACATACGGGACTATGTATGGCGATGGTGTATACTACGACCACTATGGGCATAGTTATTCTGTTGACGCTGGTCTAATTGGTTGTATTCTTGTAGAGGATATCAAGGCAAAAAAGTATGATAATTTGCTTGATCTCGGAGCCATCCAAAAGTTTGATACTAATTTTGTAACAGGCGGTGGTAAAGGAATCAAAGGCTGGGAAAACGGTGAAATTTTATTCGGCCATATAGTAATAGAAACAAATACAACAAATACGATGGAGGAAGAGTATGAGTGATTTTGATGTAGCACCTACAGGATACATGCGAGAAATTGCTCTGTCCCGAGCATTAGCAAATCAAATTGCTGACGCCATTAATGAAAAAGTAGAACTGCCCTTGAAAGTTGTGCAAGCATACAATCGTTTATACGGTGAATATATTAGGCAGCAACAAGCAGGTGAGATGTGATGTGGCGTAAGAAAGAAATAGCAAAGTTAGTAGAAAAGGATAATATGCCTAAAGCATATATTCTAATCGGTCTGCCTGGTACAGGTAAGTCAACATGGATTAAGCAGCAGACTTGGGCATTGGGGCTAACTGTAGTTTCAACAGACCCGTTCATTGAAGATTATGCAAGAGCACAGGGCAAGACTTATTCAGATGTGTTTGAAAGCTATATGCCGCAGGCAGTTGAACTAATGGTTGCTCAAGTTGTTAGAGCACGTGAGCTTGGGCATAGTATAATATGGGATCAAACATCTACAACGATTGCTAGTCGCAAAAGAAAATTCAATATGCTAGGTGACAGGTATGATATGATTGCTGTAGTGTTCATGACACCCGAAAAGGATGAATGGCAACGACGCTTGGCCTCACGACCAGGCAAAGTCATTCCTGATTATGTAATATCAGATATGCAAAAGAACTTTGAATATCCTAGATATGCTGAAGGATTTAGCAAAATGTATTTGGTAGGATAATGGAACTATTCTGGCGAGTAATAGAAGATGATTTATACTACATTATTGCTTTGATATTTACAAGCGTATTTGCTTTTGACTTGGGTTTACTTATAGGTTTTATAATAACTAAGACCATCTGAAGGTGTAATAAAAAGGTTTTACCTTTAGTACCCGAGCGTACTGAAGGGGTTCTGCTTGGCGATCTGATCATTAGGTGTTATAATTATGACATAGCAACAAAGGAGTTAGTAAATGACAGAAAGCGAGCAAAAGATGTTTGGTATCAGTGTAGAACAAATCAAAGAAGAATATATGCAATCTTTAACAGCCCGCTTGAGTGGTCTGGAAATGGTAGCAATGGGTGTGTTAAGCGACGCTCAAGAATTGATGTCATTCGGTCACGAGCAGGCAGTAGACCAAGCGCGCAAAAATATTAACATTGCAAAGTTCATTCTTTCAGAAATGATGGAAAACAGAAACAAGGAAACAGTATGAAATTGTTGATTACAACTCAAATTTACGAAAACTATGGTGCCCATGAATGGGATGGCAAAGGCGAGTGCCCTCAGTATTGGAAAGCCAAAGGCGGGATGGATTATGCCGTGCGAGGTATTAAGAACAGCGAACTAGCAACGATGGCTGTCATGTCGTTGCGAGACAAGATTGAACAGAACAATGAATACTACCGTGAGAGTATCATTGGTTGGGTTTTGGTCAGCAATGATTATTTGACAGACTTTGAAAAGTCTCAACTTGAGCATGAAGGCAAAATTAGATTTTCACCAAAAGAGTTAGAGTGGGCTTGACACAGAATACAAAAGGTGTTATAATTAAGACCCAGAACAGAAAGGTATATCATGTTTCAATTGACATCTGAGCAAGAGCAAATGATTAACTCTGTAACAGATTATACATTTGATTTTAGAGATAAAGATTTCTCTGAAGAACTTGAAATTACAACTGAGCTATCAATCTACAATGCTACGCAGTTCGCAAAGTCCGAAGACTTAGGTGGCTTAACAGTATACTATAATAAAGATAAAGACTTAGTTGCATTTTATGATTATGAGATGCAGTGTGGTCATGTATTTGAAACAGAAACAGTTTAAGGGGAACTAAGATGTTAGAGTATAAAGTTAAAGATTATGGTATGTTCTCATCTGAAGGCAATGAAGCAGTTCATGATATTGTAGTACAGGCTGTAGAAAATAGTTGGCATTGGGCTAAGACTTATGCTGAACTTAGACAATTGGCTGATAGCAATGAGGATATGTACGGCGAAGCAATGGACACTATAGTTCGCGAAATCGTATATGACGCAATTGGTGCAGATAAACGAGGTGAGAATTTTTACTTATGAATGATGAATTGAAAAAGCTAGTAATTCAGGCTGGCGCACCTAAAGAGATTTTGAATGACCTTTGGTTCAATATCTTTTGTCAGAAGTTTGTAGATTTACTATTGACACAGGCAGAGGAAGAGGTATTTGGAGTAACTGAATGAAACTTCAAATAAAATTACCCTGGGCTTTGGG
>Ga0247840_10003121_pt1 | contig 28444 bp, 31 predicted proteins | sample LaCruzMarch2015__FD_192404 | JGI IMG/M metagenome (GOLD analysis project Ga0247840, IMG submission 192404) | Freshwater microbial communities from meromictic Lake La Cruz, Castile-La Mancha, Spain - LaCruzMarch2015_17m | ecosystem: Environmental > Aquatic > Freshwater > Lake | place: Spain...
TGCTGCTCGCGCAGCCCGTCCAGGCGCTCCTTGGGACAGTCGCAGCGGTAGGCCAGATCGCGCGACAACAACTCCAGGATCACGGCGTTGTACCGGTCGAAGCGCTCGGTCTGATAGAAGGGCCCCTCGTCGTAGTCCAGGCCCAGCCAGCTCATGCCCTCCAGGATGGCGTTCACGGACTCGGCGCTGGAGCGCTCCAGGTCCGTGTCCTCGATGCGCAGCACGAAGCGCCCCCCATGCTTGCGGGCGTGCAGGTAGCAGAAGAGCGCGGTGCGGGCACCACCGACGTGCAGATAACCGGTGGGGGACGGGGCGAAACGGGTACGGACGGTCATGGTCGCGCGGGACTTCCTGGGCAGGGGACAGGATGGCGATTCTAACAGAGCCCTACCCCATCCGATGCCGGAACAGTCACCCCGCCGCCCCCAGGGTAGCGAGCGCGATCAGGGCCAGGGGCCACATCTGGCCCCATAGCAGGTGAAATCCCGCCCCCTCCAGAAAGACCCCGCGCAGGATCACCAGGTAGTAGCGCAGCGGATCGACCAGGGTGAGTGCCTGGACCACCGGGGTCATATTGGCGATCGGGGTCGCGAACCCGAACAGCACCACCGCCGGCACCAAGAACAGGAAGGCCCCGAGCAGGGCCTGCTGCAGGGTAAGCGCGAGCGAGGAGATGGCGAGCCCCACCCCGACCGCGGCCAGCACGAAGAGCCCGATCCCCAGATAAAGCACCCACAGTTCGCCCTGCAACGGCACCCCGAACCAGTAGAGCGCGAGCACCACGACCAGCGACGCCTCGAAGACCCCGATCACGAACCCCGGCATGGCCTTGCCGATCAGGATCTCCAAGGGCCGCAGCGGCGTCACCAGCAGCCGAACACCAGCGATTGGATGAGCGGCGGGATGATCACCACTATAATTGAACCAGACGCGGGGCTCGGCGGCCACCGGATTGGTGAAGGTCGTTCCCTGGGCCGCCAACTGGCCCTGTAGCCAGTTGGCCCACACCCCCTGGACATAGCCCTCCAGCAGACGCGCCGAGTTGGCGTCCACCCCGTTGACGATCAACTGGATCGGCGCCTCGCCCTCCCCACTTGAGCCTTCGGGCGAAGTCCGCCGCCAGCACCAGAAGCCCGTCGACCCGATTAAGTTAAACAATGCCATTAGGAACTGCCTATAGCACCATTGTCGTTGTCGTTGTCGTTGTCGTTGTCGAGATTATCGTTCCGTCCCGGATTCGCTCGCACCCCAAAGTGCATCGATTCTCCGATTACGGCTACGATTACGACTACGGCAACGATTGTGTTTAGCGTATGCCTGGCTCATTACTCAGCGCAGGACTTTCTCGAAATGCTGATAGTCCTTCTTGCCTTGCCAATCCCCACCCCAACTCCACCCCAATTCCTTGAAGAGCTTGACCACGGGCGAGCCGCTGGAAAAAGTGCCGGGCGCCGCGGGATCGTATCGGGCCCCGCGCGGGGAAACGTGGCGTCCTTGCACATAGGGGTTCTGGACCGTGTTGATATCGACGGCCTGACCAAAGGCATGATTCGACCAGGTGTCCGTGCCCTTGATCTTGCGATAATTGAATCCGGAACTATTATTGCGCTCCATGCTCCTCGCATCGTCCCACCCGAAGCGGGAGATCGGGATGACCGAACCGATGGGGAAACCGTCATCACGCATTTTCCGAAAAATGACCTGCAGGTCGCCCGCCAAGCGGCCGTCGACCAAGAACTGTCCCTGATGAAGTTTCCCGTCAAACGAGATATAGCTGACCTCGACGAGCGATTGGCGGTTCACGATTGCCCGCGGAAAGCCGCGGGCCAGCGCCTGTTGCCGCTCGGACTCCAGCGAAGTCCGACTGTCGATGATGACGGTATCGCGCGCATCGCCGGAACGCGCTGCGGTGCGTTGCGGGGCCTGCGCAAAGGCATTGCCGTACAGTCCGCCGAGGACCGCCAGCACGATCGCCACCACCCCGGGCCATAGTGCCCTGGTGTTCCTCTGGACCGGCCGGTGTTCGGCATTCATTTGCAGGAGCTCCTGATGTACTTGGACGACACCCAGCCGCGTTCCTGATTGTCCGCAATGATATTGAGCCAGCCGCCGCGCCGCTTGAGCACGACGACGCGATCCCCTTGGAACAGTTCGCCCAACTGCGTGGCCGAGGGGGTGGGTCCGGCCCGCAGCGCCAGGAATCCCGAACCCTTGGCCGGATTGTAGCGGTCGCCGATGCCGGTTACCCGCCCAAAGCAGACGTCGTCCCCGGCGTAGGTTGCCGCGGAAGTCGTCAATACCAACAGCGATGCCATGACAATTGATTTCATAACTGAACCCCTTCCTCGAGGATGACCTTGACGATCGGCGACGAACGCAGCGGTGTGTTCTCCAACTCGTTGCGGGTGAAAATCAGGGGGGCGATCACTATAGAGGTTACTGAAACAGATGTCCCAGGCGCTGTCCAGAATCCGCTCCTTCGGATTCTCGAAAAAGGGGCCAGGCTCGAATACAATCCGGCGTCCTGACAAGCCCAACCCGCCGGGAATAGTGGGACAGGGGGGAAGATCCCACGTTCCTTGCGCAAGCCGCCTCCAGTGCAGATCAATGTAGGACCGCGTCCAGACTGTTCGCGGTGAGGATGCGGTCGAACCAGCGCAGCAGGGATTCCAGGATCTCCAGCGCGGTGGTCCGGTCCTCGACCTGCTCGATCAGCGTCAGTAGATTGCCCAACCGCGCGAGGGGCTCTTTGCTGAAGATCCAGCGCATCGCCAACGGGACCAGACGGGTCAGCACGGCGCCCTTGATCTCGGCGTTGGTGCGCGCGGAGATATCGTGCAGCGCGTAGGTAAATCGCGGCACAAAGGGCGCCAGCACCGTCGGCAACGGGGCGATCAGGTCGTGGAAGTTCCGGGGTGCGCGCCAGCGTCCTTTGCCGTGATAAATCACCAGCGGATAGATCGGCGGGAGCCGCCGGGCCTGCGGGTGTTGTTTGCGGTAGGCATCGCCCTCGGCCGCGAGATAGCGCAGCAATTGCAGCAGCGTCCAGTACTCGGGCGCGGAAGTAGGTGTCGTGGGGGGTGGCGATGTCGTCCATGGCACAAGAGATTAATCGCGGCGCCTTGGCGGCGCAAGCGTCAGCGAAAAGGTCGCCCCGACCTTTGCCGCCGCCCACAACGATCTACAGAACCTGGTCCCCGCGGGCGGGGCCAAGTTCAACCCCTGTCCGCGCGGGAGCGGCTTGCAGCCGCGATGCGAGAGGCCGCGGTAAGCTGCGACGCTACGGCAGTCTCCGACGCCCCGTCGCGGCTGAAGCCGCTCCCACAGCGTCGCTGCGGGACTTTTATGGTGAAGTCCGCCGATGTGCGGCGTCTTGCAATGGCGCTTCTCCAGCAGCGCCGCCGGTGCTTTGGCTCAGGGGGCCAGGGGCGAACGCGACGGGACCCTGGCGCCAAACATCAGGCCGGCGCGGCTTCGTGCCGCGCGGCCCCGGCCGACGCTGTTATAAGATATCATTCCATCCAACCCCACTTCTGACCGGACGTTGCCTATGTCGCTCGCTCCACTCTGCAATCTCCACCGTCCGCGGGCGCGGTGCGCGGTGCGCGCCCTCGCCCCGGCCCTGGCCCTCACCCTGCTCTGGTGGTGCGACCCGGGCGGTGCCGCGGATGGCGCGCCGGGTGCCGACCCGCTGCCCGTCTTCGCCAGCGTGGTGCCCTTGCAGACCTTCGTGGAGCGGATCGGCGGCGATCAGGTCCGGGTGCAGTCGCTGGTTGGGCCAGGTCAGAACCCTCATGCCTACGAGCCGACGCCCAGACAGGTGGCGAACCTGGTCGGCGCCGAACTCTATGTGCGGGTGGGCGTGCCGCTGGAGGATGCCTGGCTGCCGCGCATCCGCGCGACCAACCCGGGCTTACGGGTCCTGGATGTCCGCGATGGCCTGGCGCTGCGGCCCCACGACCAGGTCCAACCCGCCCCGGGGCCCGAGGGCGACACGGACCATGGGTACGGCGACCACGATGACGAGCACGACCACGGCGCCCTGGATACCCACGTCTGGACCAGTCCGCCGCTGGTGAAGTCTATCGGGGCCGCGATCCGCGCCGCCTTGAGCGACCTGCGCCCGGGACAGGCGGCCCTTTTCGACGCCAACTATGAACGCTTCGCCGCCGACCTGGACGCCCTGGATACGGAGATCCGCGACCGGCTCAAGCCCTTGCAGGTACGCCGCTTTCTGGTCTTTCACCCGGCCTGGGGCTATTACGCGGACACCTATGGACTGACCCAGGTGGCCATCGAGTTCGAGGGCAAGGAGCCAGGCCCGCGGGCCCTGGCCGGCCTGATCGACGCGGCCCGCGCCGCCGGGGTGCGGGCGGTGCTGACCCAGCCCCAGTTCAGCCCGCGGGCGGCGCAGCAGGTGGCGGAAGCGATCGGTGGGCGGGTGGAGTCGGTGGACCCGCTGTCGGCCGACTATTTCGGCGCCCTGCGCCGGGTGACCGGGGTGATCGCCGGGGGTCAGACCCCGTGAGCGCGCCGGTCATCGAGCTTCGCGGGGTGGGCTTTTCATTCGGCGACGCGCCGGTGCTCTCGGACATCGATCTGACGATCGCCGCGCGCGAGTTCGTCGGGTTGGTCGGTCCCAATGCCGGCGGCAAGAGCACGCTGCTGAAGCTGATCCTCGGGCTCCTGGTCCCCCAGACGGGGCACATCCGTGTGCTGGGCGCACCGCCGCGGGAGGCGCGCGGCCGCCTGGGCTATGTGCCCCAGTACCCGACCTTTGCCCGTGATTTTCCCATCTCGGTCGAGCAGGTGGTGCTGATGGGGCGCCTGGGTTTCGGCCGCGGACTGGGCGCACAATTGGGCTGGTACCGAGCGGCGGACCGGGCGGCGGGGCGGCTCGCCCTGGCCGAGGTCGAGGCCCTGGACCTTGCCGCCCGGCGGATCGGCACCCTCTCCGGCGGCCAGTTGCAGCGGGTCCTGTTGGCCCGCGCCCTGGTGAGCGACCCGCAGATCCTGATCCTGGACGAACCGACGGCGAACATCGATCAACGCATGGAAGGCGACATCTTCGACCTGCTCGCGCGGCTGAAGGCGCGCCTGACCATCCTGGTGGTCTCACACGACATCGCCTTCATCTCCGCCTATGTGGACCGGGTGGTCTGCCTCAATCGCACCCTGATTGCGCACGACACCGCCGCGGTCGATGGCGAACTGATCCAGCGGCTCTATCCGGGCGCGGTGCGGGCGGTGGCGCATGTCCATTAGCCCGCAACCCGGAAGGAACATTGGTGGCGAGCATCGTTGTCGTTGTCGTTGTCGTAATCGTCGTCGAAGAAGCGATGCAATTTGGGGTGCGAGAGAATCCGGGGCACCGCGATAACCTCGATTTCGACAACGACGCCAAGTGCGTTCTCTAATAAAGCCATTCGCTTTTTTCGCGGATTAAATGAACCATGACCGAGTTTCTGAGCGCACTCACCGAGCACGCCTTCCTGCGCACGGCGCTCCTGGCCGGGCTCCTGGCCAGCATCGGCTGCGGGGTGATCGGGACCTATGTGGTCGTCAAACGCATCGCCTTTCTGGCCGGCGGCATCGCCCATTCGGTCCTGGGGGGCATGGGGGCGGCGCTCTATTACGGCTTCGACCCGCTGCTCGGGGCCCTGCTGGCGGCGGTGGCGGCGGCGCTCATCATCGGGGTGGTGCGCCTCGCCTGGAGCGCCCAGGAGGACACCCTGGTCGGCGCCATCTGGGCCATCGGTATGGCGATCGGCATCCTCTATATCGCCAAGACGCCGGGCTACAGCGCGGACCTGATGAGCTATCTGTTCGGGAACATCCTGCTGGTGCCGCGCCGGGACCTGTGGCTGATGGCGGGGCTGGACCTGGGGCTGGTGCTGACCGTGGTCCTGTTCTATCGTCAGTTTCTGGCGGTGAGTTTCGATGAGGAATTCGCCCGCCTGCGCGGGGTGCCGGTCACCTTTTTCTACCTGCTGCTGTTGTGTCTGGTGGCGGTGACCGTGGTGCTGCTGATCCAGGTGGTGGGGCTGATCCTGGTGATTGCGCTCCTGACCCTGCCGGCCGCCGTCGCCGGTCATTGGGTGCACTCACTGGGGGGCATGATGGGGATCGCGACCCTCCTCGGGGCCGCCCTGACCTCCGCCGGGCTGGCCCTGTCCTATGGCCCCGATCTGCCGGCCGGCCCGACCATGATCCTGCTCGCGGGCGCGGTCTATGTGCTGTCCGCGCTGGCGAGCGCCCTGTACCGGGCGCGGCGGGCGCGGCGGGTGACCGGGTCGGGCCGCTCCACCGCGCAAGGGGTTGTCGGCCGATGAGCCCTGACACCGACGGGGCGCTCGCCCGCGCCGCGGCCCTGTGTGGGGAGCGCGGCGTGCGCCTGACCGAGCAGCGCCGCCGGGTGCTCGCGATCCTGTGCGCGGCCGGCCGACCCGTCGGCGCCTACGAGATCCTGGACGCACTGCGCGCGGGTCCGCGCCCGGTGGCCCCGCCGACGGTCTATCGGGCCCTGGACTTTCTGCTGGGACAGGGCCTGATCCACCGGCTCGAGAGCCTGCACGCCTGGGTTGGCTGCGACCACCCGGGGCGGCCGCATCTGAGCGAATTTCTCATCTGCCTGGAGTGCGGCGGTGTCACCGAGATCGAGGACGCGGCGGTCCAGCAGAGCCTCGCGCGGCTCGCCAGCGGGAGCGGCTTCGCGCCGCGGCGGCGCGTGGTCGAGGTGATGGGGACCTGCGCCGACTGTGCCGCCAAGGACGGCTGAGCCGCCTCGGGCCGAACAGCAAAAACCCCCGTCGCGTCCCGCGGCGGGGGTGTCGCTCTGCTTGGTCTGGTGTGGTGTGCGCAACCGCCGGTGGGCGGTTCTTCCGTCCCTGGGTACCAGGTGGCGACAACTTCAGTATCGTGCAGGTTCCCGAATCCGCCTGTCCGGACCCGCCGGACCCCGCGTCAGCAATCTTCGCCGCTAGTTGTAGGCATTGTCCGACCAGGTTTCACGTCGGCCCGATTGCGGCCAACCGGCGCGCCCCCTATCCTGGCGGCCATGAACAAGACCCAGCGCGACCTTTATCCCCCGATCACCCCCTATGCCACCTACGAACTGCCCGTCGGCGATGGTCATCGGCTCTACGTGGAGCAGTGCGGGCGCCCCGACGGCATCCCCGCGGTGTTCCTGCACGGCGGTCCGGGGGCCGGCTGCGAGCCCGCCCACCGCCGCCTCTTCGACCCCCAACGCTACCGGATCATCCTGTTCGACCAGCGCGGCTGCGGTCGGTCCACCCCCCACGCGGGCCTGGAGGCCAACACCACCTGGGACCTGGTGGCGGACCTGGAGCGCATCCGCGAGCGGCTCGGCATCGCGCGCTGGCTGGTCTTCGGCGGCTCCTGGGGCTCCACCCTCGCGCTCGCCTATGCGCAGACCCACCCGGAGCGGGTGCTGGCCCTGGTGGTGCGCGGGATCTTCCTGTGCCGGCCGGCGGAGGTCCGCTGGTTCTATCAGGAGGGCTGCAACCAGGTCTTCCCCGACTACTGGGCCGACTTCCTGGCACCGATCCCGCCGCCGGAGCGCCACGACCTGCTGGCCGCCTACCACCAGCGACTCACCGGCGCCAACGAGATCGGGCGCCTGGCCGCCGCCAAGGCCTGGTCCATCTGGGAGGGCCGCACCGCCACCCTGCTCACCAACCCCGACATCCAGGCCCACTTCGCCGACGCCCACCTGGCCCTGAGCCTGGCGTGCATCGAGTGCCACTATTTCGTCCACGACGCCTTCCTGCGCCCCAACCAACTGCTGGAAGACGCCGGCCGGCTCGCCGACCTCCCCGGGGTCATCATCCAGGGCCGCTATGACCTGATCTGCCCCATGCGCTCCGCCTGGGAACTGCATCAGGCCTGGCCCAGGGCCGAGCTGCGGGTCATCCCGGACGCCGGTCACTCCGCCTTCGAGCCCGGCATCCGCGCCGCGCTGGTGACCGCCACGGACCACTTTGCGCGCGTGCTGGGATGATCGGCCTGCTGCAGCGCGTGACCCAGGCCCAGGTGCAGGTGGACGCCGCGCCCATCGGCGCCATCGGCCGCGGCCTCCTGGTCCTGGTCGCGGTACAGCCGACCGACACCCCGGCGCGCGCCGAGCGCCTGCTGGAGCGCCTGCTCGGCTACCGGGTCTTCCCCGACAGCGACGGGCGCATGAACCTGAGCCTGCGCGATATCGGCGGCGGTCTGCTCCTGGTCCCGCAATTCACCCTGGCTGCCGACACCCGCAAGGGCACCCGTGCGAGCTTTACCAGCGCGGCACCGCCCGCCGTAGGGGAACTGTTGTTCGGCCACCTGGTCGAGCGTGCCCGCGCCACCCACCCGCTCGTTGCGACCGGCCGCTTCGGGGCGGATATGCAGGTCAGTCTGGTCAATGATGGGCCTGTGACCTTTTGGCTGGAGGCTTGAGGCCGACGCATTGACGAGCCGCTTGCAGCAATGCGCGCATTGCTCGCGCGGGTAGAGTGCGCACCAGTTATGACCGCAGTCTTGCGCACTCCTTAGGGTCCGCTGTGCAGACCAGCAGCCTCGCGGCTCGGGGTTATCGCCAAACCATTTGACATCCGGACACCTACATTGGCAGCAATTTCCTAGTTAACTGAAAACTTAGGAAAACACCATGCCGAGCGACTCTTCGATTGTCCATATTTTATGGATCGGCGATACCAGCGTCGCTGCGCGACTTTCACGTTGTACTCACTTAACAAGCGGGCCTTCACAGTTACCCCTTATAAGGAAACGTTGTTATTTCCCGCCATTGAGGTTAGCTCGTGTGCTCCGATCCTGCCTGTCCGGCACGAGTATTATACCTTGCGCTTCCTCCAGTAAAGCCTCGGCAGCCATCTGGGCCAAAACATCCTCCGATACCAAGCCCTGGTATCGGCCTTCCAAGGTCAACCGCCGATGCCCCGGTTGGCGTAGATCAGCCGAAGGACTGCATTGACGCGCATGGTTCAAGTGCGGCCAACGACCAAGAGCAGACCTCGGTCGTCTCGGCGCCCAGCGGCAGTCTCACGTTGTTTGCGAGCGTCGTCGCACGCGGCCGAGGGCGACGAGCCCGAGTCCAAACAGCGCCATGGCGGACGGCACCGGCACCGTCTCGATGACCAGCCTGGTGCTGAGATCGACGCCGCCGGTACCGGGAACGAACGGGTCATCGGGGTCGAGCCGCATCGAGAACAGCCGCGGGTCACCGAAATCAACGCCGTTGACCCCTGCCATTAGGATCGTGTCGAGGAAGGTCGGCGCGCCGCCGACAAAGCCGAGCTGCGGAAAGCTCGAATAGTCGTTGTCGTTGACCGCGGTGAAGTCGAGCCCGAGGACGCGAATAGCGATCGTGAGATCGGGTGGCGCCAGGATCTCGTCGCCGATGACGATCAGGTCGGTGTCGTAGGTGAAGCTGCCGATGGCGCGGGTGCCGATGAAGGCCGCCCCGGTCGGACCGAACACCGAACTGGCGTCGGCGACGGCGTCGAAGCTGTAGGTCATCGGGGCAGCAACGGCGCCGGTCACAAAGGTGCAGAGCAGCAGGGCGGCGGCGAGCCTTGTGGTCGGTCGGGGCATCTGGCAATCTCCCAAGCTGGTGAATAGCTGTCGGACGGGGCGGGGGCGGCAGACGGGTCCTGTGGTTGCGACGCTCATGGACCTACCCCCTCGCAGCTAAAGCTCTGGACCCTGAAGTTGTGCCGGAAGAAGGCCGGGGCCCAGGCGACGGTCTTGCTGAACAGGCTCTGCATGGCCGCGACCGGCGGATCGCCGGCGGCAAGTTCTGCGTATTGCCAGTCCCACTTCTGCCGCATCTGCACGTCGGCGATCACGAGCAGGTTGGGATTGCCGCCATAGATCGGCAGCGGGGTCGGGATGTTGGGGACGGTCAGGCCAATCCAGCTCGGTCCGACGTTGTCGTTCTCGGTCCCATAGCCGTCGAAGGGGTGATAGTTGAACTCATCGGTACACTCGTAGCTGCTCGGGCTCGCCGGGTAACCGGGGTTATACCCATCCGGCAGCAGCCCATAGGCGTTGTAGGCGCTGCCCAAGAGCCGGCCGTAGGTGAACAGCGTCGCCGCGTCCTTCAGGTGCCCGACGACGTTGCCGAGGGTCGTATCGTCGAAGTCGAGCACCTCACTGTAATAGGTATCGCCCAGGGCCTTGAGCTTACCGTAATCGCCGACGACGATGTTCGTCAGATCACCGAGGATGGTCCCCGCCGCGAAGTAGCGATCGTAGACCTCGGTCGGCAGGTCGCTCGCGATCGTCTCGGTCTGGCCGAGGTAAGAACTGCCATCGGAGCCTGCCAGTACCTCGCCGGCCAGCGCACCCGTGTTCCCGATCACCCCCGTCGCCGCCGCCTCGATGGTCATGTCGGTACCCCCGGACACGGCGGCGGCGAGGATGTTGATCGCATCGGCCGCAAGCGAGACCCAGAAACCCGCCGTTGCCGCGGCAGAGTCGGACATCGCCAGATCATTCACCACGTCTTGCGCGGTCTTTTGGAGATTGGACGAGGCGTCCGCAGCCTGGAGGTAGAACCCGGTCAATTGCGAGATCCCGAGATGTACCCGGTGTACCCAGGCCGCCTCCTGGCCGATACCGATGCAGACCGCATTCCAATCCTGCGCCGAGAAGCTGACCTTATCGGCGCCCGGGTAGGCGACCAGGCACGCGGGAGGGTCCAAGGTCGTCACGAGCGTCGTGCTGACCGCCTGCCAGCCCGTCCCGGTGTTTCCAAACTGCACGTTGGGATCGCAATAGCGGTAGCGGACGTTATGAAATGCCGGCTGATAACAGGGCTGCGGCAGGTCCTGCGGCGACGCCAGTTGCAGCACCGTGTCGTTGAGGTAGATCAGGGCCGCCTGTTCGCCGGCGGTCTGCCCGGTCGGCCAGGCCGTCGCCGGCTGATAGGCGATCGTCGGTACCAGCGCCGCCTTGGTCAGCGCGGCCGCGCCCGTGACCGGCTCGAAGTGCCCGTAGCGGTTGCGCTTCAACGTGCCGTCGAGGAACGCGAGCTTGTCTGCGTTCATGCCGGTGGCAGCCCCGGATGCCTCCGGGGCATAGGGTGGGATCGGCACGCTCGCCGGCATGTCGTTGTGCAGGGCGCTGCTGCCTGCCAGCGCGTAGCTCGCGTTGCCGGTGGTGCTGTACATCGACTTGTTGAAGACATCGGCGACGCCGCCAAGAGATTCGATCAGCGCGGAGAGCTGCTCGGAGGCGTACTCACGGATGCCGTCGAATCGGGGGTCTGGGTTCTGATAGAGCGGTGTACCCATGCCCTGAAGGAAGATCAGCGCGCCGCCGTACTGCGCGCCCACCTGTATTGCCGTCGAGATGGTATCGGCAAGCCAACCGACCTGCAGCAGTTCCGGACCGGTGCCGTTGTCGCCGCAATTGGTGAAGAAGGTCTGGCTCGGGTCGATATTATCCAATTGACCCAGGGTATCCGCACGCAGCATGACCAGATGGAAACTGCCGATGCACTCCGCGGGCGCGGTCTGCGACGGATAGTCCACGCCGTTGATGCGCATCGTATTGGTTAGCGGACTCCCGGTGCGGGCGACCGAGGTGTTGTAATCGGCGTAGCCGGCGGCGACGAAGTTGTAGCCGGTAAAGCTGGTCGAGGTGTTGTCGTTGATGCTGAAGGATGTCTGTTGCAGGTAACCGGTCAGGTTGCCGGCCTGCCCGGCGGCTGGACCGTTGATCCCGCCGGTGCTGAGAAACCCGGCCGGACCCGCCGGGGGAGTCGATCCGACCTGCGCGACGCCAAGCAGGCTCCAGCCGCCCTTAAGCAGATCGAAGTCCGACCCGGCGGGGTCGCCGCTTGGCGGCGTCAACAGCAGTTGCCAGGCGGCGGCGAACGCCGATGACAGCACCGGTTGCGACTGCGGCAAGGCGGCCAGGACCACCAGCGTCGAGCCATCGGCGGGCTGTGCATTGATCTCCGCGTAAGCGGCCACAGCGTCAGCGCCCGTATTCGCGTAGGTATGGTTGAACACGGTCTCCAGGGTGCCGCGATCGACGATCAGCAACTGCACCGGGTCATCGCCATAGGGGTACACCCGCGGCGCACAGCCAGCCATCTCCGGCCCGCAATTGCCGCCAAGGACCATCGCGTAGCTGCCATCCTGCTGTTGCGCCATCGTCTCCAGCGCCAGGCCGATCGATGGATAGTTGGGGGTTGCCTGGAGGTTGACGATATCGCTGGCCTGGGCACCGCTGAAGTCGCGCAGATCGAGTTGTACCCGATAGGTGCCGGGCAGGTCGGGGATCAGGGTCGGGCGCAGCGAGCCGGCCTGTTGGAGCCGCGCCTGCGAGCCCGCCGGCGCGCGCAGCAACTGCCAGTTGGCCTGGCGTAGCTGCGAGCGCAGCAGGCTGCCGCTGCCGTCGAGTTGGACCAGGGTACCGGCCCGGACCCGCCGGTTTGGCCCGGCCGAGGCGAGCGGCTTGCTACGGCCGATGTTGAACGAGACCGTCTGGGCCGGAATCGACTGGTCGCGGTAGTCCGCTTCGGCGACCAGCCGATTCGAGCCGAAGCGCAGACCATCGTCCGGGGCAAGCGCGACGGTCTGCGATCCGGTCAGGTGCGGGTTGAACAGGTGCGTCACCGGCCGGCCGTTGAGGCTCAGGCGCAGGTCCTGCGGCAATGCGCTCAAGCTCAGCCGAGCCTCCCAGGTGCGACCGGCCTGGGTCACGGAGAGGCTGTGCGAGAATGCGTCGGCGGTCGGCTGAGTTTCCGCACTTTGCCCGGAGACGACCGCTATCGCGAACATGGCAATGCCGACACCGACCCTCGTCCAGCGTCCAAGCGGGTCTGCGCGGCGGACAACCCGGGACGGTTCCTGGTCGGTTGCATGCCGGTTACCGGCCCCCGGGTAGATTATGAGCGACGCGGTTCGGCGGGCGGGCAGCGGTTTCATCGGACCTCCTCGGGCGGGATTGGGACGGGATCAGGGGCCCGAAAGACGATCAAGTTTACCGATGGCGTGGAGACCGGCCGAGCGCTTTGAGATAGCCTTCGCCTCCTGATCAGCGCAAGCATCCTCATCACGCATCGGCCGCAGTGTGCGGAACTCGTTGCTTCACGCGAGACACCCCTTCAGGGCGTCGGGTAACCGACGTCTCTGCGGTCGTGTCGCGTCAACGCCGCGCTCGAAAGCCCCATCGCGCTTACAGCGCATGCAGGAAATCCCAGCAAATCGGGTCGCGAAGATCCGCGCCAAATCTCGGCAGTTCGCGGAGTGCCGCGCACGCCGGAATATAGCAGGGCGCGAGCGACCTGCAAAGGCATTGGTCGCAGGAACCACGGCAGATCCGTTCTAGCCCGCCGTTGCTGGCCGGGACCGCGGTCGGCGGCGGGAGTTCTCGGTCATGCGCAGGTCGTCGAACACCAGGCGGACGTTGCGCGCCAGGCGTTGGATGGTCGCGGCGACGGTGTCGCGGGACTTGGCCTTGATGACGCCGATGGCGAAGCGACGTAGCGTGGTGATGTTCGTGGGGCCGTGGCCGGTGCGGGTGGTGCAACGGTCCTCGTCCCAGTTCCAGTCGAGGATGTAGTGGCAACCGTTCTCCACGCTCCAGTGGCCGCGGTTGAAGGCCAGGACGGCGGCGGCAGTGGCGGTGTGTGGGATATGGCTGGTGACCCCGTAGACGGTCTCGGTCGAGGTGTTGCCGGTCTTCTTCTCGATGCTGTGGCGCTCGATGGCGAAGGCCTGGCCGACGCCGGGAAAGTTGAGGTAATGGGGAAGTGCGCCGCCGCGGGCGCGGCGACGGGCTGGAGGATGACCTCGCGAAGGATCACGCACAAAGCCTCGGGCAGCGGGGGACCGACGTGCTTCATACCCGGGCGACCGGGCATTGTCCAGAGTCGTGGACAACCGCCGGGTGCAACAGCGAATCCTGGCTAGAACGGTTCAGCCCTGGGCCTTAAGCTCCACCGCCTTGACAAAAAAGGCGTCCCGGTCCGGCAGATTGCGCCTGAGCCGCGCCTCCCAGTCGGCCGGCGGTGCAATTCCGGCCCGATCCAATCGCCTCATGCGCCCTTCTCCTGCTCGCGTTTCAAGTCAGCCAGGTCCTGGAGAAAGGCGCGCCGCAGGTCCGCCATCTGGGCCATCACACCGCCCTCGGCGCGCCGGCCCTCGTCCTTGACCATGAGCCCCTGAAGGGTCTCCAGGTCCTTGAATAACTGCTTCTCGTCGGCCTCGGTCGCAGTGCCGGACTCGATGCGGTCGAATCCGCAGTCGAGCGCCTTCAGTGATTGGTCGAGGCGGGTCCAGACGGCGCCCAGCCGTGGGTCGGCCAGGGTCTGCGCCCCGTAATGCAATGCCACCAGGGCGCGCGACAGGTCTTGGAGTAATCCGGGGTCCGGCCGAAACAGGGTGAGGATCGAGTCCCACCGGGACGAGTGCGCGAGGTCGCCCAGGTCCTCCCCCGGATTATCGATGCGTCGGCGTTCGCCTTGATCCACGGTGAAGAACTGGCGAAAGTCGATCTCCGCGGCCTCGAAGCTGCGGACCCTGTCCAGTCGCAGGCGGCGGACAAGGCCGTGATCTGAGTGTTCCATCTGGCGGTAGGGCGGCCCTTCCTCAACACCCGATGCGGGCGCGCACTTCCAGGGCCACTTCCAGCGCCTTGAGTCCGATCGCCCCGTCCACCAGCGGCGGGTGGCCGGTGCGGGCACTCGCGACGAAGGCGGCCAATTCCTGATCCAGGGGTTTGACCGCCTCCACCTGGAGCCGCTCACGGGCGATCTCGGGGCGGGCGGCCCCGGGAACGTCGCGCAGCCAGGCGTGGTCGATGGTCTGGCCGATGAAGTCGAGCGACAGGTAGCCGCCGGACTGAAAGACGCGGATGCGCCGGGTCTGCTTGTCGGAGACGCGGCTGGCGACCACGTTGGCCACGGCGCCGTTGGCGAACTCCAGGCGGGCGTTGGCGATGTCGACATGGGGGGTGAGCACCGCCGCGCCGACCGCGGAGATGGCGGTGATCTCAGACCCCATCAGGGCCAGGATGATGTCGATGTCGTGGATCATCAGGTCCGAGACCACGTCCACGTCGGTGGCGCGCTCGGTGAAGCCGCCCATGCGCTGGGCCTCGATATAGCGGGGGACCGTGATGCGCTGCGCGAGTGCCATGACCCCCGCGTTGAAGCGCTCCACGTGTCCGATCTGGAGCAGTGCCCCGTGGTCACGGGCCAGCGCGACGATCGCCGCCCCCTCCGCCTGGGTAGCGGCAATGGGCTTCTCGATCAGGACGGCGCAACCGCGCCGCAGAAAGGGCTCCGCCGCTTGCAGGTGGGCCGTGGTCGGTACCACCACACTGACCGCGTCGACCTGCTGCGCGAGGTCCGCGAGCGTGTCGTAGACGGCGCAACCGGCCTCCGCCGCCACCGCCTGGGCGCGTTGCGGGTCGGCATCGACCAGACCCACCAGCGCGACCTCCGGCATCCGCGCGTAGATCAGGGCGTGGAACCGGCCCAGATAGCCGACGCCGACCACGGCGACCCGCAGCCGGTCTGACCTGGGACCGGCCGGTGCGCGCGGCCTCACCCGCCCACGCCGGTGGCGGCTGGCCCCTGGCGGGCGATCGGGACCGGGGCCCCGCCGTAATAGACGTTGATCTGATACGCGAGGGTCACGGACATGCCGAGGGTCACGACGATCAATAGGAGCGAGAACAGATCGGGTTTCCGCCGGCTGCGTTTGTAGGTCATGGACGTACCGAACATCACGTCGATTGAAGATTGAGACAAGAGTTTACAACAGAAAGAAAATGTGGGTGGGGAAACCGACTGAAGCGCCCTGAATCACTGCCGATTCCCCGGCACCGCGTTCCCGCGGCGGCTATTATCACGCGTTCCTTGGCGCTTGTCTGCTTGCATTCGCGCACCTTGGCGCCTGCCGGGCCGCCGCGGCATTTCACCGGCCCCCGCTCCGTCCCCGGGGCGGTTCGGCTTCCTGGGAGCGCCCCCGGTAGGGTACTCTTAGGGGCCTGGCAGACGGGCATCCGCCCGCCGTCCGTGCCGTGCGGCCCGGCCCTCTGCCGCCGGCCGTCCCGGTGCGGCGCTCAGTCACCCGTCGCCGGCGCTCCCGCCGGCACCACCCCGATGGAGGTCCAAGTGCAGCGTCATTCGATCAAGGTCTTGGCCCGCAGTCAGTTTCAGCCGGAACAGTCGGCCCCCGTGGAGGGGCGCTATGCCTTCTCCTACACCATCACCATCGAAAACGACGGCAGCGAGCCGGCCCGTCTGCTCGACCGCCATTGGATCATCACCGACGCCGACGGCAAGGTGCAGGAGGTCCGCGGTGAGGGCGTGGTCGGCGAGCAGCCTCACCTGAAGCCCGGCGAGCGCTTCCGCTACAGCAGCGGGACCATCCTGCCCACGCCGGTCGGGTGCATGCACGGCAGCTACGGCATGGTCGGGGACGACGGGACCCGGTTCGACGCCGAGATCCCGGCCTTCTCGCTCGCCTCCCTCGCCCGGCTCCACTGACCGGCGCGCCCGGGCCAGGCCAGCCGGCACCGTCGTCGCCGCAGAACCTATGCCGACCTACGCCATCGGAGACATTCAAGGCTGCGAGTTGGAGTTGCAGCGGCTGCTCGAGCGTCTGAAATTCGACCCCGCCGCCGACCGCCTCTGGTTCACCGGCGACCTGGTCAACCGGGGGCCCGGGTCCCTGGGTGTGTTGCGCCTGGTCCATTCCCTGGACGCCTGCGCGATCGTGGTCCTGGGCAACCATGACCTGCACCTGCTCGCCCTGGCCGCCGGCAACGAACGGCACGCCAGGAAGAGCACGCTCGATGAGGTCCTCAGTGCCCCAGACCGTGACGAACTGCTCCACTGGCTGCGCCACCGGCCGCTGTTACATCACGACGCCGCCAAGGGTTACACCCTGATCCACGCCGGGCTCGCGCCCCAATGGACCCTCAGCGTGGCCCAGACCCTGGCCCGCGAGTTGGAAGAAACCCTGCGGGGGGCGCACTGGCAGGACTTCCTGCTCGCCATGTATGGCGACCAACCGGAGCGTTGGCGCCCGGACCTGACCGGCATCGCGCGCCTGCGCTTCATCACCAATGCCCTGACACGGCTGCGCTACTGCACCACCGACGGGGCCTTGGCCCTGAAGGAAAAGCGGCCCCTGGCAAGCGCCCCCAAGGCATTGGTGCCCTGGTTCCAGTGCCCGGGCCGCAAGAGTCGCGATGCGCGCATCATCTTCGGTCACTGGTCGGCCCTGGGCTACTGGGACCAGGACAATGTGTGGGGCATCGACAGCGGCTGTCTGTGGGGCGGCAATCTGACCGCCGTGCGCGTGCGCAAGTCCAAACCCATCGAACCCGTGCATCTGCCCTGTGAGGGTTATCTGACGCCGGGGGAGAGCGGGGACTGAAGGCGCGCGCGGTATTCTCGGGCATCCTATTGCATGGCATCCATCGAGGTCTTGAGCCTGCTGTTCCTGGTCGCCCTGCTGGCCGGGTTCGTGGACTCCATCGCCGGGGGCGGCGGTCTGATCAGCATCCCGGCCCTGTTGTGGGTGGGTCTGGGGCCGGTGGCGACGCTCGCCACCAATAAGGCGCAGGCGGTCTTCGGCAGCGGCACCGCGGCGCTGAATTTCATCCACAAGGGGCAGGTGGACCTGCGGGTGGCGGCCCTGGCGACGGCCTGCAGCTTCGGCGGCGCCGCACTCGGGGCGCTCCTGGTGCAGCACCTGGACAGCGCCTTCCTCGGGCGCCTTATCCCGGTGTTCCTGATCGCCTTCGCCCTGTACTTCCTGTGCTCGCCGCGGGTGTCGGACCTGGACAGTCGGAGACGTATGGGGGCGGTCGCCTTCGCCCTGACCCTGGGTCTGGGCCTGGGCTTCTACGACGGCTTCTTCGGCCCCGGGGCCGGCACCTTCTTCGCCATGGGCTATGTGGCGCTCCAAGGGTACAACCTGCGGCGCGCCACCGCCCACAGCAAGCTCCTGAACTTCGCGAGCAACCTCGCGGCCCTGCTGGTCTTCCTGCCCGGCGGGCACATCGTCTGGCCGGTGGCGCTGGTGATGGCGGCCGGTCAGTTGCTGGGTGCCTGGCTGGGCTCCCACCTGGTCCTGCGTCACGGCAGCGCCCTGGTCCGACCGGTGCTGGTGGTCGTGTCGCTCGCGATCTCCGCCAAGCTCTTGTGGGGGCAGTTCGGTTAGGTCAGGCGTTCAAAGCCGCGCGATGGCGCGGCGACGGCAGCGGGGATGCCGGCACCGTGAAACGCAATTGCCGATCCCAGTCTCGCGATCGTGCAAGAGCGAAGAATTTAGACAGGATTAACAGGATTTTGCAGGATTAACAGGATAAAATCAGGTGCGACACGCAGCAACGACACATCCTGTAAATCCTGAGAAATCCTGTTAATCCTGTCTATTTCTCAATCCCGAGCTCATTGACGAATGGTATCGGGATTTAGGCTTCGCGATACTAGTCTTTCACTCGGCCGTGGGGAGATCCGCCGGCCACCCTATGCACCATATCCGGAGTATTGCCGATGTTTCGAGCCTTTCTTGGCGGGCTGACCACCGGGCGCCTGGCGCGCCTGCCGTTCCTTGGGTTCTGGCTGCTGCTCTGGGTCCTGTTCATGCTCTTCGGGTTGGGTCTCGCCTTCGGGATCGGGTTGGCGGAACCCCTGATCTTCGATGACCTGGCGACCGCCCAGGGCTATCTGCTGGAACACATAGCCCCGGCCCTGCTCGTCGGCTTTGCGCTCTTCTGCCTGCTCTTCGTCTTTGCGCAGTTCAACCTGGCGGCCAAGCGCATCCGTGACATGGGCCTGCCCGGCTGGTCGGTATTGCTGCTGGTCGCCCTGGCGAGCGCCGGGCTCGGCTATGTCCTGCCCCCGAGCCTGGAACTAATGCGCCTGGAGAATCAGGTCAATGGGGTCTTCAACGGCATCCTGGTGCTGGCCCTGCTGTTCATTCCGGGCGGGTTCTTTGCCCGCCGCGACCGGCCCGCGCCGACCGCGGTCGCGTCGGCGGGACCCGATCAGGCGGGCGACTCAGTCCACCACCGGGAAGGTCACGGCGAGGGACCAGGCGAAGGCGAGCCCGATCGCGATGGCCCCCACCAGCGGGTGACGGGTACGGCGATAGACCCAGCCGCCGATCAGGCCGTAGAGCAGGAAGAAGGCCAGGATCGCCGGGATGATGATGATCAGAAAGAAGAGCTGGCTGAGATTCAGGGCCACCGCCCCCAGCAGTGAGACCAGGAACAGCGTCTTGGTCAGGATCGACGCGGCCCAGGGCGACCCCTCCCCGTGGGTGAGCCAGCCGTCGGCGGCGAAATAGGCCAGGGTCCCCGGCAGGATGCCGAGCACGATCCAGAGGCGCCCGGCCCCGGGCATGAAGGCGGTGACATACTGGTCGAGCGGCAGCGCGATGGCCAAGGTCAGGTAGGCGGACGCGGCCAGGGTGCCGACCACCAGGCCCGACCACAGGACCAGCCCCGGCGCCGGCGGCAACCCGGCGGGGGCGGCAGCGGCATCGTCACGCGTCGACGTGAACCAGATGCCCAGCATGGTCAGCAGGCCATAGACCCCGAAGTGCAGGGCCAGATAGTCCCCGAGCAGGATCGGCAGGTAGTCGCTCGGCAGCACCCGCAGGATCAGCGGCGTGAGCACCGCGGGCGCGATGGCCGCCGGCAGCAGCCGCCGCCAACCGAGCCCCGCGCCCAGCGGCCGGGTGGCCGCGCGCGGCAGCAGCCGTGACAGGGGCCAGGCCAGCGCGACGATGCCGAGGAAGAGCAGCCCGAGCGCCCCGCCACGGGCGTCGATGAAGCCGTCGCCCCGGTGCCCCAGGGCCCGGTTCAGCCAGTCCAGCGCGGCGCCGAGGCCGCCCTGCCCATAGAGCACCCCGATGTGTTCCACCCCGGGCGCCAGCACCAGTTCCCGGGCACTGCCGTCGGCCAGGTCGCCATAGACGATACCGGGCTGCACCGCGGCGGCGTCCGCGACCTGGGACCCGCTCGCCGCCGCGACGGCCTCGCGGCCCGCCTGGTGGAGCATCTCGGGCTCCAGTGCGCCGAAGACGAACAGGACATCGCGCGGCTGGGTCCGGGGGGCGCTCGCCGAGATGTAGGGCGAGAGCAGGACCGAGGCGACCACCTGGTCGCGGTGGGCGGTGGCGTAGCGCAACAGCACGTCGCCGGCCATGGAGTGCCCGAGCAGCGCGAGGCGCCCGTCGGCCCCCGGCAGCCCCGTCGCGAACCCGACCACCCGCTCGAGCGCCCCCAGCAGGACCCCGACCCGGCGCTCCTCGTCCTCCAGGCGGGCGACGAAGGGTGCGGGGTTGCGGCCATGACCCGGGAAGTCGAAGGTCACGGCGATATAGCCGTTGCGGGCCAGGGTCACCGCATAGGGCTGCATCAACTGCTGGGAACCGGCGAAACCGTGGGCAATGACGACGACCGGTGCCGGGGCGGACGCGGTCCCTGCCGTGGCCGGGCGATAGACGGTGACCGGGATCTCCCCCACCCGCAGCGTCTCGATCGCGAGCCCCGCCGTGGCCGAGTTCAGGCGCCACAGCCCGGTGCCGATGGCGGCCAGGGCCAGGAGTGCGATCAGCAGCGCGGCGATGCCGACGGCGCGCCCGGACCGGCCCGCCGCCGCGGCCTTGTCGATGGCGGCCGTCATGGTGCCGCCCCCGTCACCGGCGCGGGCGTCGTCTTGGTGCCGACACCCTCGGTCAGGTCGATGAGGACCTCGTTACGCCGCAGGAAGCCCGGCGTGAAGGGGTCATTGTAATAGGCGTAGACCGGCGCGGCGGCGGGGGTGAGGCCGCGGGTGGCCAGCCAGGCGCGCAACTCGGCCTCCTTGCCCGCCATCAGTTCGTCCGTGGCCGACCCGCTGAAGCGAATGGCCGCGACCCGCCGGGGCGCAACCTCGCTCAGGCTCACGTCCTTCCCCGCCGGGGCGGGCAACTGGTCCAGGTCATAGCTGGCCGGCATGATGAAGCGCACCGCCCAGTCGCCGGCCGGGTCGCGCGACTGGGTCACCGGGACCGTCATCGCGATGGTTTCCGGGCGCTGCTGGGTCACCGGGGCCGTCATGCTGATCCGCTCGCCGGCGCGCTCCTTGGCGAAGATATAGCGGGCGAGCGGACCGAACCCGGCGCTCAGCGCCTCGCGGCGGGGTCCGGCACGGCGCACCTCCGCCACCACCAGACGCGGGTAGTCGCGGACCTCGAAGGCGCCGTCGTGCGTGACCACCTGATAGGCTGGCTGCTCCACGTTCTGCACCACGAAGACGAACACCGCCATCGCCGCCACGGCGAGCAAGAGCAGGACACCAAGCACGATCAGGGCAATCTTCATCGGGCACACCTCGGGGGACAGCGTTGGGGTGGAGCAGGGTCGCGACGACAGGCCGCGGGTGCGATCAGAGCTGATGTGTTAACGCACATGCCGTAGAGTACGCATCGCATACCCTGCAGCTACCGGACGTTCTCGCGGACCGGGCGTCGTTGTCGTTGTCGTTGTCGTTGTCGTGGTCGTGGTCGGATTTTCGATTATGACAACGTAACCGAAATCTCGGTCACCACATCAGTTCTGATCGCACCCACGTGCCACCGTCGGGTGGACAAGCGCAGCGCAGTCCACCACCAGCGTGGCGAGCCGCGGTCGACTTCGCCAACGCGCACGCACCCGACCGGCCGAAACTGGAATCAAGGCCCGGGGCGCGAGTTCGTAAGACCCTGCCCCCTGCCCGGCCTAGATGGGGGCCAGCCCCGACCTGTGCAAACCCGCACCGGCAGGTCGGGACAACAGATCGACGCGACCACCCCGCGCCTTGTTGCCCGCGGCTATGCCCCAATGTTTTGGTAGGAAGTTCCAGTGCGGCGGCCCGCCCCCCCGGCCGGCAACCCACCCACAGAAAACGAGGCACCCGAGATGACCATCAACACCTCTGCCCTACTGACCGCCGGCCTGCTGGCGGGCCTGCTCCTGGCCGGCTCACTGATCCCGGTCCACGCGGGTGACGCCTGCGGCGAGGGGAACCAGGGGGCGCGCATCGGGTCCCTCTCGGCGACACACCAGGCGTCGACCGCGCCCGGCACTGCATTCACGGGCGATCACTGATCTTGTAGAGGTATCTTTGACCAGCCGCCCAAGGTCCGCGGCGCACCAGCGTAGCCGAGGCCCCAGCCGGCCGGGCCAGCAACGCATCGCGACGGCCGCAGTGGCGGTCGCCGGTCTGTTCGCCCCCCTCTGTGTCGCCGCCGTGCCCCTGCCGGAACTCGCCTGGCAATCCTGCGCCGCGCCCATCCCGCTGGGCTTGGAATGCGCGAGCTCCGCGATGCCGATGGACTACGCGCAGCCGACCGGCGCGACCTTCAGCCTCGCCCTGATCATCGACAGCGAGCAGGCGGAGCGCGACTGCGTCGATAAGACCTTCGGCGATCTCACGTCCATCCCGGTATCTCCGTCGGAGCTGGCACAGTCGATCAGCGCCCGGACCAGGCTCAACCAACGCCGGCAATGACCGCGACGCGCGAACCCTGACCACCTTCCTGCGGATCGGCTCGGACCACGGGGCCGCGGACACCGTCAGGTCCTTCGATACGCGAGTGCGGCCGGGTCGGCGCGGCCGGCTGCGCCTTTGCGGACCGCTCGTCGGCGGCGACCCGCGTCAAATGGGAGAAGCTACTCGTGCGCCTCGCGGCCCACCCCGCGACGCCGCCGGGGTACGCCGCCGCGGCCCTGGCGTCCTGCCGGCGTGCCGGACTCAACGTCTGGCCCTTCGCGGCGCTCTGCCACGGCTGGTCGGTCACCTCGGCCAACCGCTACCTCGGACCCTGGACCACCGGGACCCTGCCGGTCCTCGTGATCGGCAACACCTTCGACCCCGCCACCCCCTACTCCAGCTCGGAGCGTATGGCCGCCGAGCTGGCCAACGGCCATCTGCTGAGCATCGACGGCTTCGGCCACACGGTGCTGCTCAACCCCAACCGCTGTGCGCAGGACCATGTCGCGTCCTACCTGATCTCGGGACTGCTCCCGCCTGCCGGCGCCCGGTGCGCGGCGGATACGTCACCGTTCGCACAGTAGCGGCGAATCGGCGGGGCTTTGAGGCGGGGTCGCGCCGCGCACACCGCTGCCACCGGACACGGTAGCTATACTATCGGCCAAGAAGCGAAGCCGGACTTGCCGATGGCCGCGCCGCCTGGAATCATCGCCCGTGCCGACCCATCCGCCGGACCGGACCACCCCTGAGGCCGCCACGCCGGCCCGGAGCCAGTGCCATGAACCCCTTGTCACGTATCGACCCTGATGATCCCTACCCGGAGAGCGACGGAGCACCGATGGCGGAGAACACGCGGCAGTTCGATTGGATCGTCAAGATCAAGGAGAACCTGGAGATCCTGTTCGCGGATCGCGAGGATGTCTTCGTCGCCGGGGACCTCTTCTGGTACCCGGTGCGGGATCGGCGGGTCATCGGCCCCATGGCGCCGGACGCTATGGTCGCCTTCGGCCGGCCCAAGGGCCCGCGCGGTTCTTACCGGCAGTGGGAGGAGGGCGGCGTCGCGCCTCAGGTCGTGTTCGAGATCATGTCGCCGTCGAACAGCGCCAAGGAGATGCGTGACAAACTGGAGTTCTACGACGCCTACGGGGTCGAGGAATACTATGTCTACGACCCCGACCACAATCGGCTGGAGGTCTGGCTGCGCCAAGGGGGCAGCCTGCGGCAGATGGCGCACCTCAACGGCTGGACCAGCCCGCGGCTGGGGATCCGCTTTGCCGTGCGCCCGGGGACCCTGGAGGTCTTCGACCCGGCGGGGCATCCCTTCCGCAGTCCGGTCGAACTGGCGCGGCAGGCCGAACAGGAGCGGCGGCGCGCGCAGCAGGCCGAGGAGCAGGCCGCACAGGAGCGGCTGCGCGCGCAGCAGGAGCACCAGCGCGCCGAGCAACTCGCACAGCGGCTGCGCGCACTCGGGGTCGACCCGAACGATCTGCGCTGATCCTTCCCCGCGGCCTGTTGGCGGGGCGCCGCTCGACGCTAATCGTCGCGCCCGGCCAGTTGCGCCTGAAGCCGGGCCAGCGCCTGCTCCGCCTGCTGTGCCCGCTGCTCGGCCTCGTCGCGGGCCTGCTCGGCCTCCCGCGCCCGCTCCTCGGCCGCGCGCCAGCCGGGCAGGACGAAGGCGGCATAGACCGGATCATCGCGCAGGGTCGCGTGCTCGGGTCGACGGCAGAGGTCGGCCAGCCGGAACTGAAAGCCCGGCAACACCCGCGAGCGGATCACGCCGTCGGCGGGCGCGATCGGGGCATAGAGCCCGTCGGCGGCGCGGGCGAAGAATGCCTGCTGCTCGGGCGTGCGGTGCAGGATGTAATACTCGGGCACGCCGCCGACAGCGTACTCCGCCTTCTTGACCAGGGTATCGCGCAGGATGTCGCGGCGCTCCAGGTCCGACAGTGCCTCCACGCAGAGGTCGAAGACGCCATGGTAGGAGGCATCGAGCGGCAGGAGCGGCTGGGGATTGTCGTTGCACACCACACCGAAGTCGGGCTTGCGGATGACGGTACCGGTCGGCAGCGGCAGACGGAAGCCCATCTCCAGGGCCACCATCTTGGCGATCGGCCGCGCGGTCAGGAAGTGCTCCAACAGCAGCATGAACCACTTGTAGACAAGAAAGGTTTCATAGTCGGACACCGGTTTCTCCTCCAGGCGACCGTTGTTCCATTCGTAGTGGATATCGGAGTCGAGGTAGTAGGTGCGCCAATACTCGGCCTCCGGGACGCGGCGGCCGGCCTGGGAGGGCGGCGTCAGGCACTCCGGTTCAGGTCGCGTGCGGCGCGGCTCGGCCAAGGCGGTTTCAGGCATGGGGGTCACCAAGGGCAGTTGGAGTCCTGGGGCAAATCCTAGCACGGGCGCTGCATGGCTGCTGACTGTGGACCTTGAAGCTGAGCTTGAGGAGGCTGCCTCGCACGAGTGCCTTGAGCATCGTTTCGGCCGGGCGGCCACCTTCCGGAGTCCAAGGCTTCAGCCTTGGTCCTGTACATCCAAGGCTGAAGCCTTGGACTCCGGCCCGGGGCGACCGGAACGATGATCACAAAGGGCGGCGGCGCGGCGCGGCGCACGCCGGCCAGTCGGAACAGGTCCAGTACGTCGCTATCCCAGAACTCCGCGACCTGCGCCTCGCTGCCCCCTTCCTCACCCCGACACCGCCGCAGCCCGTTGCCTGGGTTGATGAAGACCTGCCGATGGACGGTGCAGGTCCCAATCGGCGAGACGCCGGGGATGATCCAGCCGGTCTTGCCGTGCGGACACCAGGGCGAGCGCAAGGCGCCGGACAGGGGGCAGATCTCCACCGCCTTCAAACCTGGCGGCGGGGCGGGTTGCGACCCGTCCCCGGGCACTTCCTGGCCGACGGCCTCAAGGATGCTGAACAGCAAGGGGCCGGCCAGGTCGCGCCCGACCAAGTGTCGGTTCGGCGCTCCATCGAAATTGCCCACCCAGACCCCGGCCAGCCAATCTCCCATCAACCCAAGGGCCCAGGCATCCTTCAAGCCCGACGAGGTCCCGGTCTTCCAGGCCACGGGCAGGTTCCGGCTGAACGAGCGCAGCCCGAAACTACGCTCCGGCGGCGGATTGGCCTCCAGCATCCGACGGACCAGGAAGGCGGCCGGCGGCAGCAGCAGTTGGGGCGCGCTCCGCGGCCCGCCCTCGTCGTCCTTGCGCAACCAGCGCAACGCCCGGTATTCCCCGCCATTCGCCAGCAACCCATACAGTCCAATCAACTCCTCCATGGACGCCTCCGCCCCACCCAGCGCCAAGGTCAACCCATAGAACGCCTCCTCCCTGGGTGGCTTGAGCCCGGCCAGGCGCAAGAACTGATACAGCGTCGGCCGGCGCAATTGCGCCGCCAGGGCGACGGCCGGGATATTGCGGCTGCGCACCAGGGCCGCGGTGGCGGACAGGGGGCCCAGATAATTGCCCTCAAAATTCTCCGGCTGGTAGCCGCCAGTGCGCAGCGCGGTATCTTTCAGCAAGGTATCCGGTGTGATCAGACCCTGACCGATCGCCAGCGCATAAACAAAGGCCCGGGTCTTCGCCATAGGCGACCCGCCAGGCCGCTTGCAGGGCCCGTTTACCGGCCGGACTGAGGGGGGCCCGCGAGCGGGGATTTTGCGGAATCAACACCAGGGCGCTGGCCTCGTCGGGGGACAGCTCGGCCACGGGTTTATGGAAATAGACCCAGGCCGCCGCCCCGACCCCCTCGATATTTGCGCCATAGGGCGCGAGATTGAGATAGGCCTCCAGCAATTCATCCTTGGAAAAATGCCGCTCCAACCACAGGGCATAGCCGATCTGGCGGAGTTTTCCGGGCAGGGTATGGGTGATGAGCCGAAAGCGCTGGCGCGCCAATTGCCTCGTCAGCGTGGATGCGCCCTGCCGGCGGCCAGACGCCGCGACACTGCTCCATGCCGCCCGCACCAAGGCGAATGGATTGACCCCCGGGTGGCGGTAAAACCAACGATCCTCGTACCGGAGCGTCGCTTGCTGCAACTCAAGCGGCAGCGCTTCCAGCGGCACCCACAGGCGGAATTTCTCATCTCCGGTCAAGCTCAGACGCAACAACTTGCCGGCACGGTCGGTGACGGCGCAGGAGGCATTCAACCGGTTGACCAGCGGTCTTCCTGTACGTCGATATACTCTGGCTGCCACAGGGGTTTGGCGGCGATGTCCAATGACTTGCGCGCACCCAGGCCCTCTTCGCTCAAATCGATTTCAAAGCCGCCGGGAAGCAGCATCACCACCGCGATATCGTTCACCGGCTGGTCCGGATGCAGCCCCAGGCGGATATGCAGCTTATCCGTCAACGCCAGTTCAGTGGCCGGTTCGTCTTTTTCATTCAGTACCCAGCGCTCGATCGTCAGCCCCTGGTTGATGGCGACGCGCGGCGGCGCCTTGTCATAACCACGCTCGGTCACCTGATAATAGAGATTCTACACCCCTGACCCGCGCACCTGCAGCGGACTCATCGCCTGCTCCAGCAAGGCCCGTTTGACGGTCTGCCCGTGCAGCGGCAAGGGCGCCAAGGGTTGGCCGGCGAGCACCTCGAAGCCGGTGCCGTCGTCCTGCGCAAAGCGGCTCCAGAGGCTTCCCAGCCCCAGTAAGGCGAGCGAGCCGCGAAACACTCCGCCTCGAAGGCCTTGAGCCGCTCGGCGACGTTGCGGCTCTGGCGGGCGAGCAGGTACAGGGCATAGGCTTGGGCCTGGTGCTCGGGCCAGGTGTAATGCCGCTCCCGGGTGTATTGGTCGGCGTAACCGATGGCGCGCTCGAACATGGCATCCGCGGCCTGATGACCACGCTCGCGGGCCTCCAACAACAGATGGGTGGCGTACATCGAATAGAATGGATCGGCCGGGCCGGCGACCGACCAAATGCCGAAACTGCCGTCATTCTTCAAGCGTGGTCAGTAGCGGCTGGGATGGGCGGATGGTCAGCTCCTCGCTATAGGCTGCTGCTTGTCCGGCGCCCTCGACCTGGTAGCGCACGGCGACCGGCCCCAGCTTTTCGCCTGCCTTGGCGGTGAAGCGCACCGTGGCGTCCTGGCCTGGGCCCAGTGTGAGCCTTTGCAGATTGGGTGAGAGCAGTTCCAACGCCTCGCCCCCTGCGACCGAAACCGCCAGCACCTGTTCTCCGGCCTCGCCCGTCGTGTTCGCGACCAACACCCCCAGGTCGAATTCATCGCCCGGTGCCACCGCCAAGGGTTGCTGGGGCGCGATCACATAGGGGTTGGCGGCCACGCTGCGGCTGACCGGCACGGCGAGCTTGCCGGCGTTGACGGCCACGGCCAGCACGCGGATGCTGCCGTTGAAATAATCCGGGACCGGCACGGAGACGACGTGCTCGCCCGGCGCGGCGTCGCGGATACCGGACCAGAAGGCCAGCGGCGGCTTGTGTTTGCGGGCGAAGGGGTTTTTGTACTTGCCGAAGGTCTCGGCGTCCTCGTCGCCGCCGGGGCTGGAGAGCCTTTGCACCAGCGCATAGTCGGGCAGGATCAGGTCGAGGATTTGGTGGGTCTTGGTCCGCAAGGCGCGTTTGCGGAAGAAGAAATCGAGCGGCGCCGGGTTGCGGTAATGAGCGAACTGCAAAATGCCTTTATCGACGGCATAGAGCACGACCTTGGTCGGCTCGGTCACGGTGTAACGGACCTCCAGGGGAGTGCCGGGGCGCACCGTCTCCGGCACCTGCAGGCTCAGGTCGTTGATGCAGGACTGGCGGGAGATGGCGAACGGCACCACGGCGACACTGAGCGGGCTCATGTAGATTTCCCGCGAATCCAGGGAGCGCACGAAGGCCACCGCCACATAGGCATTGCCGCTGACGCCCTCGGGCAGGGTAATACGATGGGTCGAGGAGGTGCCGACGGCGTTGAACCACTGGCTG
>Ga0247840_10003122_pt1 | contig 28435 bp, 23 predicted proteins | sample LaCruzMarch2015__FD_192404 | JGI IMG/M metagenome (GOLD analysis project Ga0247840, IMG submission 192404) | Freshwater microbial communities from meromictic Lake La Cruz, Castile-La Mancha, Spain - LaCruzMarch2015_17m | ecosystem: Environmental > Aquatic > Freshwater > Lake | place: Spain...
GTTCGGGCAATGAAACCAACGGCTGAACCTTGGCTGTCTTTTGGCACACAATTGATGACCAAATACGGTTATCCAGCCACCGATCCGTTGTGGAGTTGCACGCTCGATTCGCTTTGGCGTCCCGAATATCCTAATGGAAGCAAAATGATTGATAATGTGGAAGTAAACTCAAAAGGTTTCAGCAAACCGGCCACTGGAACTGTTACCGTTACAAATAATGTTGCCATTACAACCATTGCCGGAGCTGGATTTTACAATTATGCCAACATGGATTTGCGTTCCAACAATACAACTATTCTTGGCAAATTTCCTAATTTGAATACCGTATTTCCATTAATTGGCTTAACATTAGACGATTATCGTGTTCGGGTGGTAACGCGTGCCGAAGTGGGCGGATTAGTCAATCGTGGTGCTGCAGGCGATCCGTGGGCCGAAGATCCTATTCATCCTTAATTCAGTTAGAAAAATGAAAACCAACATCTTAATATATTTCATTACAATTTGTTCATTGTCAGCATATTCAGCTCCAACTTTGAAACTGGTTAGCCCCTACTTAACGCCCGATTCGGGTTGGGTGGCGCGCGGAACAATAAGTTTTTCGGTGATCGCTACATCTACTTTAGCCATTTCCAAAGTGGAATTTTACATCAATAATGCGCTCGTAAACACCGACATAAGCTATCCTTACAGCTATTTGTGGAATACTCGCACCAATTCTGTTGGGTCGCATACTTTGAAGGCCATTGCCTACGATGCGCAAGGTTCAGCAACCGTTTCGCAAGCCGTAACCGTGAAAGCGGCATTGGTACTCAAAACCACCACCAAAGCGGCTGTAACAGCGGGTTTGATTCCCAACATCACCGCCTTGTTGCCCAATATCTCTATGCGCGACGTGAGCATTGTCGTTGGTGCCGATAATGCCTATTATATCACAGGAACCATGTCCGACAATTCGGTTTATTATCACAACGAGGGCGTAAATCTCTGGCGTTCATCGGATTTGAAAAACTGGACCTACATCGGTTTGGTATGGAGTTTCGAAAACGATGCAACTGTGGCAGATAAAACATGGAACTTATTTTATAATCAACAATTCAGGGCAATTTGGAATACAAAAATTCATTACCTGGAAGGGAATTATTATATATCCTTTGGCAATCCGTTGATTGGAAACCGATTGCTGAAAAGTATTACCGGAAAACCCGAAGGTCCATACAGCTATCTTCCGCTCGATGCAGATTTGACTAAAACAGCACTTTTTGCTGATTCCAATAATAAATATAAAATGTATTACGAGTTGGTAAATGCCGGATTTTTCTTCAAAGCCAATGGCAAATACTATCTTTCCACCACCAACACAATGCTTTCCACCAACCGTTACAGCAGTTATGTGGGAATAGCCGATAGCTTGAAAGGAAAATTCCACGATTGGCACGAAGCCTTGCCTTGTGGTGGAAATGCAAGCTATTTTACTGATACACAAGGAAGTTTGTGGGCAACAGTATTTGGAAACGATGATGCAGCTCCGTGGCGTGAAAAACCGGGAATTGTGAAAATGATAGTGGATGTAAACGGTCGCTTGATGGTTTCTCCCGACCAAACATTGCCACCACCACCAACTGTAACCAATGAAATTAAAGGCGAACAAGTTGATATTAAGCTATATCCAAATCCAGCAACCAGCCATTTGTTAATTGAAAATACTGAAAATGCAGTTGTTTCTATTATAACTATTTCGGGAAAAACCATTCAAAAAATAAATTGTACCAATAATATAACAAAAGTAGATATTTCGGCTTATTTAACTGGTTTTTATATTATAAAATTGGAAAAAAACGGTTGGATTAAAACAAAGAAAATATCCATAACTAAAAGCACTTTATCAAATTAAAAAGTTAACCACAATAGTGATTTCAAAACTTCAACTCAACATATAAAAAATTGTATATCAGCATTCTATATATATTTAGATTGTGTCTATTGTGGTTTAATATTTTCTTTATGTTTAACAGCTTCTTATGAAAAAAACATATTTATTTCTTGCCATTTTTTTTTCTGCCAATGCATTTGCAGCTTGGCCTTTGCGCGACACGGTTGAGTTCAGTCAACGACAGGGATTACCCAACTTTTTTGCAAAAGCCACCGCCGGCGATAGCACTCGGGTAGGATTTTTTGGCGGCAGCATTACCAATGCCGTTGGATGGCGCGATAATATTATGAACTGGTTCAAAGCCCGTTATAAAAATGATAAAATCGTTCAGGTAAATGCCGCAATAGGAGGAACAAGTTCAACTTATGGCGTTTTCAGAATTGAAAAGGATTTGCTTGCCAAAAGCAATTACGACCTCATTTTCATTGAGTTTGCGGTGAATGACAGTGGTACCGATCCTGAAGTTGAGAAAAGCATGGAAGGCCTGTTTCGTAAAATCTGGAGCAAAAATCCGAAAACCGATATTTGCATGATATACACCGTGGCGGCAGCTCATTTAACGGATATTGCAGCTGGAAAAATGAATATGACAGCTTCGAAACACGATTCGATAGCGAGCTATTACAAGATTCCTTCAGTATTTATGGGTTTGGAAACCTATCATGCCATCAATTCTGATACCGTTTCTTGGTACACTCCAATTACTGATGCCAAAAATGAGAAAAACGCTCAGGGTCAGTATGTTTTCACTGGTGACAACACGCATCCAACCGTTTTTGGACATAATTTTTATACCAAAATAATCTCCCGCTCGATGGTAAAAATGGAGAATGTGAAAGGTGCTTTTGTTCATCAAATTCCAACTTATATAGTGGCAAATAATTATGAAAAGGCAAACATGATTCCTATTTCTAAAACACAGAATAATGGTATGACTTGGGTGGATAAAAAAGGTATTTATGATTTTATGGATACTTATGTTTCAGCAGCAACCCACGACAATTATGTTTGCTCCGAAAATCCAAACGCAAGTTACAGTTTTACGTTCACTGGCAATAAAATTGGCTTAGCGTTGATAATTGGTCCTTCCGTTGGCAAGTATGTTATTGAAATTGATAAGGTTGCGTATCCACTCACGGCTTTCGATTATTATTGCTCCTATTATCGACAGCAGTTCAAAACCATTGATGTAACACAGGGAACGCATACTTTCAAAGTATATCCTTCGACCGATACGATGACCATCGCTCAAAAAACGACTGTTCGAACTGCAACCGATATTGCAGCCAATCCGGCAAAGTATTGTTATAACAATCTGATTTTTTGCCACATAATGATTGTAGGTTCTGTAGAGACAACTACTGCAGTGAATTCTGTTTCGGAAAAATCATCGGATTTTTTGTGTTATTCAAAACAAGGACGTATTATTTTAGAGTCGAAAAAACAACTTGATTCTGCTACTGAAGTAAGTATAATTGATGCCAATGGGCGACTGGTTAGCCAAAAAAAGCTTGTAAATCAATCGTATATTTTTGAAATACTGCCAAAGGGATTTTATTCTGTTCAAATTTTTAGTAGTAACAAACTTCAAATTCTTAAAGTAATTCATAGTACATGAAACTAATTCTCTCATTTAATAAAAACATCGGTTTTTATGTATTTCTGTCATTCTTGCTTTCAAACACTGCTTTTAGTCAGGTTAAAGTCGATTTAATCAATCAAATAGCCTCGTTCGATGCCGTCAATCATCCGCATGTAGCCTATTGGTTTTTCTCCAAAGATATGCTCGATGCCAAACGCAACGAAGAAAAAATCGATAGTTTAGCGCAACTTAGCAACTATACACTTATTTTTCTATCGTCGCGCAATGGAATAAATTTTTACGATACCGAAAAAATGCATCCCATTTTTGACCGATTGGTGAAATATGCACACACCAAAGGATTGAAAATTGGCTTGCAATTGTGGGATAAAAAATACAAAGTGCCCATAGAGAATACCGAACGCATGATACTGGAAGGTGAAATTTTGTTGAACGAAAACGGAGCAGGTGCATATTCAGCTAAAGCAAAATACGTGCGCGATGCCAAAGCTATTCTCAAAAGTGAACTATTCAAAGTATATGCTTTCAAAAAAAACGGCAGTGACCTGTACGACACCAAAAGTCTGAAAGACATTACAGTACAATGCACATCCTCAAACAGCAATAAAGAAATTGTTGAGATTAAACTTGATGGAGGAAAAAAGCTAAAAGGTTACACAGCTTTTATTCTAACGCAACATTTCTACAATATTGTTACCAATCACAGCTCCGAAGCGGTAGCGAACCTAACACAAGCTCTCAAAGCGTACTCGGATATACCGTTCGATGGCGTGGGGTTGGACGAATACACCAACCTACGGCATTCGTACGCATTATCATGCCATTAATGATATTCAGAAATGGGGAGTAAGTGTGGAACAGCCCGAAGCGCTGGCACAAATTAATCGTGTTGAGAATCAGGCTCGTTTATTAAATCATTTTAATCCGTCGTTTCCAAAAATCAAATTATTGGTGATTTTTGGCATGGAAGAATTGGCTAATTGGTATCCTGATTCAACCAAACGTGGCATGATGGACATCAATGTAAGTCTGAAAATTGAAGAAAAAGCGGAGCAATTGTGGAACGCAGGTTATTTGAACGCCCTGGTTCCTACCGATTTAATTGCCGATGGTCGTCTGAAACTGAATGTAAAAGGAAAACCTGAAATTCAGGGACGCGAATTTGATGCTGTTGTTTTTCTGGCTCCGCAATACGCCCGAAAATCAACCTTCGATTTCCTGAAAAGCTATGTGGATAAAGGTGGAAAACTTATGGTGGAAGGAACAGCAACCCACGATTTTGACGGAAAAAACATCAGCAAACAATGGAACGAAATTGCTGAAAAAGCAATGTTTAAATCATTTACTGTGAATGATATACCAAAGCTTGGCATTTCAAAACGCGAATTTCCAAACGGCGTACTGAACGAAGATGGTTCGTATACTTTTACCGAAATTAAAGACTTTCAAATACTAAAATCCGGCAGAAATGGCGATACTTTTACCATTAAATGTAACGGTTTGGCTGCCATTAAAATATCAGAAAATGGAAAATTAGAGAAACTCGTTGCATCCGATTTTTCCTCACTCATGGCAAATGGAAAAACAATTCTCAGCGTTGAAAAACCGACTGATATTTCGGTAGTTGTGAATAATGGAATTGATGAAATTACAATTGTGGATAAAGATAAAACAAATAAAGTAATAAAAAGCTTTGAGTATTTACCTTAGAAAAATAAAGACAAGACGGAGCTTTTGAAAGAAATAAGCAGTTAAAATTATTCCAATCAAATATCTATGTTTTATCTTTAAAAGTCCGAAATTATCATAGAGCAGGGAAGTAATTCATGTACTATAACTCTTTCGTTATGAACGGTATAAATAATGCACATTTTTTTATATTTAATACTTCGTGCATTTGGCCCATGTATTAAAACTCTTTGGCGTGTTGAAACCTGAATTGATTCAGCAAAAGTACGAAGTGAATATATTTCGAGATATAATCCAAATAGATGTTTATCAGCTGTAATTGGCGATTTATATTCATCACGAATAAAATAAACATAATTATCTATGCTTGTTTGAGCATCAACTGAAATTTCTATATTATAGATTTTCATTTGGTAAACCTATTTTCAAAAGTTGTACCGTATAATTCGCCTAATAATTTGAATGATTGTTTTGCTGATTCTTCAAATGATATTGTTTGAATTGGTAGTCCATTTTCATCTACAGGTTCTGGATAATTAATTTTCACTAATTTAGTATGTTTTTCAAGCTCACGTACAATTTTCCGACCTGCTTCTGTTTCTACATTTATTTGTGCTGTAACTGTCATAACGATATTTTTATATGTAAATAACGATACAAAGATAATTATTGTTTTGTAAAAACAAACGCCTTAAGTCATTAAAAATAAAAGTAATCATTTTATTCTTTTTTACTCAAAGACACCTAGAATTGTAACATAGTTTGCAATTTTTGTTACGAAAATTACATAGTTAAAACACATTATTGAATTAAATTTGCAATATAATCAATTTTAAAATAATACACATGAAAACAAAAATCTTTATTTTATTAGCAGTAAATCTCGTATTAATACTCACTACGAGTGCTGCTGTAAAACTAAATTCTCTTTTTACAAATAACGGTGTACTCCAACAAGGCGTAGAAGTGCCGGTGTGGGGAACTGCTTCCGAAGGTGAAAAAGTTACTGTAGAATTTGCAGGACAAACACTTACAACGACATCAGTAAATAACAAGTGGATGGTAAAACTGAAACCATTAAAAGCTACTTCGGAACCACAAACCATGACTGTAAAAGGCGAAAATACGGTTACAATTTCAAATATCCTCGTGGGCGAAGTCTGGCTTTGCAGCGGCCAAAGTAATATGGGCTTTCCGCTCCGTGCCGTAAAAGCCATTAATGGTTATCCTGCTGTAAGCGAAGTGCTGAAAGATGCGCAAAATTATCCGCTTATCCGTCAGTTTTCTGTTCCGCTAAAAAAATCAACTGATATTCCGGCAATTGTAGACGATGTAAATGGAAAGTGGAACGTCTGCGACAGCAAAACAGCTAAGAATTTTTCAGCTGTGGCTTACTTTTTCGGTCGCGATTTATTTAAAAAACTAAATGTGCCTATTGGTTTAATCAATTCGTCGTATGGCGGAACGGCCTGCGAAAACTGGATGAGCAAAGAAACGCTCGAATCCTTTCCTGAACTGAAAAGCATTATGGAAAATTATACCAAAAACCTAAAAGATTTTGGTCCAAAATTACAGGGCTATTTAATGAACGAAGCGTCGTTACTGCAACAATACAGCCTTGATTCAGCATTGGCAGTTCAGCAAGGCAAATCATTGCCCAAAAAACCTGCTGCTCCAATGAGTCCTGCCGAACGTGGTGGCCCCACCGGATTGTGGAACACCATGCTTTATCCGTTGATTCCGTATGCTATTAAGGGTGCTGTCTGGTATCAGGGCGAAGCCAATGCAAGCCGTGGAATCCAATACCGCACCTTGTTACCTGCTATGATAAACAACTGGCGGACAGAATGGAAACAGGGCGATTTTCCGTTTTTGATTGTGCAAATTCCGGGTTGGAAAAACCATTATCCCGAATTGAAAGAAGCACAACTCTTAACCTGGCAAAAAGTAAAAAACACAGCAATGACGGTTACATACGACTGCGACGATACGCTCGATGTGCATCCGGGCAACAAACAACCTGTTGGTGAACGGCTTGTGCTCGCTGCCCGTGCAGTGGCTTATGGCGAAAAAATTGAGTATTCCGGACCCGTTTACAAATCGATGAAAGTGGAAGGAAACAAAATTATTCTTACCTTTGACCATGCAGGAAGCGGTTTAGTAGCAAAAGGTGGCGAATTGAAAGATTTCACCATTGCCGGAGAAGATAAAAAATTCGTAACAGCTAAAGCGGAAATTGTGAAGGATAAAGTGGTGGTTTCAGCCGAAGGTATCGACAATCCGGTGGCAGTTCGTGCAGGTTGGCGCTTTTGTCCGCAAATGAATTTGTATAACAAGGAAAATCTGCCTGCAACGCCGTTTAGAACGAATGTAACCCCTAACCCCTAAAGGGGAACAATGCAAGTATTGATTTGATTAAACTGTGACATAAATACACATAAATACTAAATGAAAATTACAGAAAACAATACTAACTTCAGTACCCCTTTAGGGGCTAGGGGTTTTGCTTTTCTAATTCTTCTTTTCTTGCCCAATTTAATTTTTGCCCAATTTAATCTCCGTTTTGCTGTACAGAAATACGACCATGCGTTATATAATAAGCTGATTAACAAAACTATTGCTGATAATTCAAACTTTATCCAAACCCAAACCGGAACCTGGGAAATCAGCAAAACTGAAAAACAAATTGACGCTGAAACTGCCGAGTTTTTGGTGACTTTTCGTTTGACAAAAGGAGTTGAAAAATCAGCTGCTGTATTGGTTGAATTTCAATTTGATAACTGGAAAAAAGACAATTACGTGCTTCTTCCGGCTTCAGCATATAACGGAAACCGTTACGAGTCACGACGAATTGCTTATTCGCCAAAATTGAATGACATCCGGGATATTGGCAAAGATAAACCGATGATCATTTCGGATGTGCCACGTTTGAATATTGCCGATGGCGTGTCGCATATTCAGGAACGAAGTGGCAGCATGGCTTCTCCTGCCATTGGATTTCAGTCGGTTGATGCAAAAACAGGCTTTTTCCTGACCACCACGCAAGCCAATGCCTTTGGCGACTTGGGAATAAATATTGAAGAATCGCGAGACCGTAAAAACGCTGCTATTTCGCTGTGTTCGCCTTTGGTTCGCGAACAATTTAAATATCAAATTTGTGATAATCAGGCTCCATCGCCCGATGTTCCTGCCGATTTTAAAGCGGGCGACGAAGTAAAATTCGTGTTTCGGGTGCATCAATTTAAAGCCGAAAAAATACAAGTGCTTTTTGATAAATATGTTCAGATACGGAAAGACCTTTGTCCGCCTTCGGTTTTTGTGCCTCAAATTCCGTTATCTGCTTGCTACGATATCTTAGAAAAGAAATTTAATAGCTACAATTTTGTGACCGAACGGGGTTATTATTCAGTAGGCGGACGAAACATGTTCCTTCAGGACTGGCAAATTGGCTGGACAGGCGGCATGATTTCTACCTATCCACTACTTTTTTCTGCTAACGAACAAACACGCAAAAACGTAGTTGCCAACTTCGACTGGCTTTTTCCAAACGGCATTTCTCCTTCGGGATTTTTCTGGGACAGCGGCGAAAAAGGCAATAAATGGTACGGTGGCGACATTCGCAAACCACAAGCCAAAAACTGGCATTTAATCCGCAAAAGTGCCGATGCGCTGTATTATATCGTCAAACAATTTGAGCTGATGAAAAAGCAGGGAATTACACCAAAACCTGCTTATGAAAACGGAACGCGCGGTGTGGCTGATGCATTTGTCAAACTCTGGAAAAAAAACGGACAGTTCGGGCAGTTCGTGGATAGTCAGACCGGCGAAATTGCTGTAGGCGGTTCTTCGGGTGCAGGAGTTGCTCCGGCGGCACTAGCTTTTGCTTCCAAATATTACAACGATAAGTCGTATCTCGATATTGCCTGTCAGTCAGCGCAGTACATGTACGATAACTACACCGCAAAAGGCATCAGTACAGGTGGTCCGGGCGATGCGTTGCAAAATCCCGACAGCGAATCGTGGTATGGTTTGCTCGAATCTTATGCAGTTTTGTACGAAGTGACCAAAGATAAAAAATGGTTGACTTATGCTACAGAAACTGCGGCACAATTATCAACCTGGGTGATGTCATACGATTATGTTTTTCCAAAATCAACCCTTTTTGGACAGATGGATATGAAAACCACCGGAGCGGTTTTTGCCAACACGCAAAACAAACACGGTTCGCCGGGAATTTGCACACATTCAGGGATAGCTTTATTAAGATTGTATCGTGCCACCAATAACAAATTGTATCTGAATTTGTTGCAGGAAATTACGCAATCCATACCGCAGTTTATGTCGCGCCCCGACCGACCCATAAAAGGGATGCCCGATGGTTGGATAAACGAACGTGTAAGCACTACAGATTGGTACGAAGGAATTGGCGAGATATTCCCTGGTTCTACATGGACTGAAACTAGTTTATTGCTCAGCATCACCGAATTACCCGGCATTTATGTGGATTTGGAACAAAAAACAGCTACTTCATTCGACCAACTCGAAGTGGAATTGCTTTCGGTAAAAGGCAATCAGGCGAAACTGCGCATTAAAAATCCCACAAAGTTTGTTGCTCAAACATCTATTTTGGTCGAAAATAAACTACAAAAATCGCAGGCGTGGACAGAAAATGGTTTTTTTGGAAAACAAAAATATATGATAAAAGCCAATGAAACAGTTGTAGTTACAGTTAGAAATTTAAAATAATGTTCCATTGTCGTTAATATTATTGCAAAGCCTGAAAGGCTTTAATATGATTAACCATGGGTGCAACCCATGGAAGCAGGAAAGATAAAAACTACAACCCTGAAAGGGTTGAATAATAATATATCATATTAAACCCCTTCAGGGTTTTCGTGTTTTTTAATTTTCTTTTCAACCACAGGTTTCACCTGTGGCTAATCATATTCAAGCCCTTTGGGCTTATAAGGCTACTTTTTTTATTAAAAAAAATAATTCAAATGAAAAAAATCTTATTCATATTTGTCTCGCTAATATTTGTAGTTATTCAGTTCAATTGCCTTGCCCAAAAATCTGAGTTCATTATGGATATGGTGCACCACAATCCGGGTGAAGCGCTCACAAAGTCAGCTTTTACAAATCCCGATTATGTAAAAAATCAGGGTTTTAACGTTCAGGTAATGAACGACTTTATATTCCCAACGGCAGCACTGACTTTTGATAAATTTGACACTACACTCTTTGCAAAAGGAACAAAAGAACGTGCATGGTCGGATTCAATTACAGCGCTGATTCAACAGAATATTCAAACTGCTCATAAAGCCGGAATCAAAGTTTTTTATTTTACCGATATTGTGGTTTTACCAAAAAAACTGGTGGAAAAATACAAAACTCAGGTTTGTGATGAAAATGGCAAAATCTCATTCGAAAAGCCGTTGACCGTTGAACTTCACAAGATGATGTTCGACGAATTATTCCAAAAATTCCCGGATTTGGATGGTTTGGTGATTCGTACAGGTGAAACCTATCTGAATAATGTGCCGTATCATACAGGCAATAATCCCATTATCAACGGAGCCGAAAGTCATATAAAACTGCTGAACCTGTTGCGCGATGAAGTTTGTGTAAAATACAATAAAACAATTATTTATCGCACCTGGTCGATTGGTGGATTTCACAACGACCCCGTTTATTACCGGAATGTTTCCGACAAAATTGAACCCCATAAAAATCTGATTTTCTCCATTAAGCATGTGCAGGGCGATTATCACCGCACTTATCCATTTAATCCGTCATTAGGAATTGGAAAACATCGCCAGGTGGTGGAAGTGCAGTGTCAGCGTGAGTATGAAGGAAAAGGCGCCTATCCGAATTACGTTATGAACGGTGTGATTAACGGCTTCGAAGAATACGATTTGCCGAAGCACCCGAATTGCCTGAACGATCTGAAGAGCAATCCGAATTTTGCCGGAATTTATTCATGGAGCAGAGGTGGTGGTTGGGTTGGACCGTATATCAGCAACGAATTTTGGCCAAGGCTGAATGCATTCGTGCTGAGTGCGTGGGCAAATAATCCGAACCTGACCGAAGAAGCTGTATTCAACCGTTTTATGGACGAACAGGGAATGATAACAGTGAAATCGCGCAAAGCATTCCGTGAACTTTGTTTGTTATCAGCCAAAGCTGTTTTGCGTGGTCATACGTCGCGCGATTTGGAAATAAAACCCGACTGGGCATTTTGGATGCGCGATGAGTTTTTGGCAGGCATCGAACCTTACGACCCGACAGAAGCAAAGAAATATCCGTCCGAAGGATTATTGTACGAAGCTTTTACCGAATTTTATAAAAATGGAACCTTGCAAAAAGCCGTCGCCGAAAAGCAGGAATCGGCACTGATTTGGGAGAAAATAGTTTCACTCAGCAAACATGTAAAATCGAACCAGCCACAGGATGATGCGTATATTCGTATTTCATCGTTGTATGGCTTGTATCTGCACCGAATTATTGCAGCAGGTTGGCAGGTAATGGCATTGGGCTTCGAAGGAGATAAAACAGGTATTTATAATAAGAAAGCTATACAAAAAGCCATTGCTGATTACGATAAAGCCTGGAAAGCATTCAATAAACTAAAACAAACTGAACCTGCCTGCGCTACACTTTACAAACCCAATGCATTTATTTACGTTGCACCAAGCTATTTTGGCGAAAAAGGCATGGGTTTTTCGGTGGAAAAATATAGGAAAATGGTTCAATAATTATACAAAAAATCCTGCTGAAAATTTCTCAGCAGGATTTTTTGTTTCTCACCTATTCACAGCATCCTCGTATGCTTTATTTCCGGCAGCGCTGCGGTTTTTGAAGCCGCCTGATTCGGCGCGGGTTACAGTGCGGATTCTAAATGCATCTGTTTTTAAACCTGCCTTTTCGTAAACCTCATTGATTGTAGGGAATTTACTCAAAATCTGTTGATTATCTGTACGGACATCCATGTTTTTATAATCTTTGAAACCTGCTTCTTCGATGGCTTTAATGGATATGTTATCGTAGATAGAAGTTGTGCCTTTTTTCGGCATACTAAATCCTTTTGCGTGCACTTCCACATTATCGTACAGTTTGCTACCATTCGGATATTCGGGATACCAAAGCGTATCGAGTTTTGTTTTCCAAAGCGAATCGGTTGCCGGATAATTGTATTTTTTCATCAAGGCTTCGCCATAACTTTTCCAAGGCTCATCGTTTGGTTTCATATCGCGTATGGCTTTGCCATAATTGTTCGAAATCCAATACTTACGGGAAATTCCACGGTCGTCAATCGAACCGCTCGATTCGCACTCAATTATCAGGTTATTTCGTCCTACATTGTGATGGCCTCCTCCAAAAAGAAATGGTTTGATTGCTCCCTGAACGATATTGTTATAAAAGTTTTTTCCACTTGTTCCGTCGTCGGAGTAGAGACCGTTCGAACGGTTCATGTGGTGGAGAAAATTGTAGCGAATCTCATTTCCGTAACAAGTCCAACCTCCGTAGCCATAATAAGCACCCATATCCGAAACTTTGAGTGCCACATTGTGAATTTCGTTGTATTCGAAGATACAATCGTTTATTAACAAGGTACTAAAACCACCTGCCGGAATGTCGTGAATCAGGTTGTTTGCAAAAGTAATTCCAATACTGTTTTTTACAAAAATGGCATACAAATATGTTAGTTTTCCGGTGTTATAAATGCGATTATTAAGCACTTTATCGTTCGATGATATTAGTTTGGCGCGATTGCCTGTATTTTGTATGGTAATACCTGTGCCGCCAGTTTCGGTAATATCATTCGATAGGAAAATGTTGTTTTTTCCATTATCTTCCCAAATTCCACTTGCACCCACATTGCGAATCATACATCCAGCAATGGTAATGTTCGAAGCATTTTTAAGGTCGAAACCATTGCCCTGACTACCTTCAACCGTTATGCCAATAAACTGCAAATGAGAAGCTCCGTTTATGGTAACTACTGCTTCGCTCCGGTCGGCAATGTAAGTTGTAAGTTTTTTAACGTTTTTCGAAGGGTAATAATAAATTTTCTTGTCTTTAAAATCGTACGCCCATTCACCCGGACGGTCAATTTCGTCGAGCAGATTTACCGCACACCATTTTTCTTTTCCATCACCTATTCGGTACGAGTTTTTGGCATCAGCCGGCGGACTGGATTTACTTCCCATGCCCGAATTAGCATTTACAGCCATCTTTATCCAGTTCTCAGAAGTATTAATTTCGGCAATTTTGGTAGTATATGCTTCCCACGTAATCCGCCAAAAGCCTTTCAGCCAAATTTTATGACCATCAGCCATCGATTTTTTCCAACGCTCGGCTCGTTTTGTTCCATCCAAATCCAATTCGTTTGTGCCATCTTTGTCGGTTGGTTTGCCACCAGTTCCATAATGAAATGTAATAATATCTTTCGAACCGTTACAGGTTGTCCAACCGGGTTCATTTGTTCCACGAACGCTCTCATCCAAGTTCGGCCATTGAGCATTGGGCTGGCGAATATCATTGGCAAAAAAATCAAATAAAGTCCAGTTGATAAATTTATCGGCAAAAACGGATGCATTTTTTAAACCTAAAGCTGTAATATCCAATTCACGTAGCTTTTCGGGTTTTATAGAAGGATGAACACGTTTAGCAGCTTCTTTTCCAATTGTTTTCCACGCTTTGGAGTCTATCATTTTACCATTAAACAGCGAAACTTGTTCGTTGTTGTAAGCGCGATAAATAATTGGTTTGTAGATAGTTCCATTATCTTCTTTGCCAAAAGCGAGCGTTGTTGCCAGTTCGTACCGACCACCACGTAACCATACTGTAATGCCTTTTTCGGGTAAGTTGTTGCCCTTATTCAACTCACGAATATACGATTGTGCTTTGGCTATGGTTTTCCATGGATTCTGAACCGAACCATCATTGTCATCATTGCCAGTAGGCGAAACATAAAGCTCTAATCCGGTTTTAATTTCGGGACCCCAACCGAGTTCCGGTTGTGCTGCTTTTAGATTAGTTGTAATAAAAAATAAGAAAATAAGCGCTTTGAAAAAGCCGGATGTGTTTGTTTGCATAGTAATTTAATTTTAAAAATATCACGATGCAAAATTAGAGTTAAATTAGATTATGGAATGCGATTTTTGTTTCAAATAAAAGAATAATTGTATCAAAAGTTTTAATCTGGAGCTGAATTTGACTTAAAAACAAAAATCTTTGCATATATTTGCATTCAAACCCGCAACAAAATCTGATACATGCGTTTGAGAATACTAACTATAACATTATTATTTGTTATTTCCCATTGTTTTTCAGCAGAGGAAGACAATTTTCAGTTTAGCAATCTATCTGTAAAAGAAGGACTTTCGCAGAATACGGTTATTCGAATTTTGCAGGATAGCAAAAACTATTTATGGTTCTGTACACGCGATGGACTTAATCGGTACGACGGAACATCTTTCAAAATTTATCGATGCTCGCTAACCGACGAAAACAGCATTAGTAGCAGCGATGTAACTTCAATAGCTGAAACAAAGACCGGTGGATTCTGGATTGGCACACATCGTGGCTTGAATTATTTCGACCCAAAAACAGAGAAATTTAAGCGCTATTTTCATAATGAAAAAGATAAATCTTCAGTTTCGAGCTTGGCTATCAAGCATTTATTAAACGATAAATTGGATAACACTTGGATTGGAACTACCAAAGGATTAGATGTTTATCAGAAAAGCACCGACAACTTCAAACATATTTATACCAATGATGCTGTAATTTGGCTTATTCAGCGGGCTGATGGAAATATCTGTTTTGCTTCGGTACGCGATGGACTTTTTGTTTATGATGTAAAAACAAGCAAATTAAGCAATCATCCATTACCTGCCAACGATTATATTTATACCCTTTTCGAAGATTCCGAACACACGCTTTGGGCTGGTATGTGGTCGAATAGTTTAAAAAAATTCAATCCCGACACCAAAACATTTGAACAAATTCCGCTTAAAATGCGGAATGGTGCTTCGTTCGACCACGAGCAAATTGGGTACATGGTGGAATACAAGCCAGGCTTTTTGATGCTGGCTACCCGTAAAGGATTATTGATATACGATATTAAAAATAAAATAGTTACACAGCAACTCAATATCCGAAACGGACAATTAAAAGATGAAAAAGTAATTACACTTTATAAGGACAAAAGCGAAAGTATATGGGTAGGAAGCTGGAATGGCGGCATCGATTTTTACAGTAAATACAGCAATTATTTTAATCAGATTTCGCCTATTGTTTCGGGCAAAGAAAAGATTGGTTGTATAAATTCCGTTACCGAAATTGGCGGAATAATCTGGATCGGAACCGATAATGGATTAATTACTTATAATCGCAAAACCAATAGCTATCAGGAGATTAACACGGGCGTAAATTCAACATTTAACGAAGTGAAATTTATTTACCGCGATAACGAGAAACTTTGGGTTAGTATTTATGCAGGCGGACTTCAGGTTTTAAATCTGCAAACAAAACGGATTGAACGCAGCATTCCTAACTTCAATTATGGCTATGTAAAAGCCATGACGAAAGATGCAAAAGGGAATTATTGGATAGCCACCGGTACCAACGACCCGTTTTTGATGTTTAATCCTGCTACAAATCAGTTCCAAAAACGTTTTCCTGTAAAAGGTTCGAAACAACTTTTTATGCCTGTAAATGTGCAGGATGTTTTGCTGGATAAAGAACAAACGGTATGGGTAGGAACGCGCTCGGACGGTTTATATCGCTATAATTTCAGAACGAAAGAATTGCAACACTTGCAGGCAACTCCCGATAGCAATTCGCTCAGCAACAACCATGTAAGCGCATTGTATCGCGATTCAAAACAACAACTTTGGGTGGGAACGTATGGAGGTGGACTCTGTTTATACAACGAAAAATCAGGGGAATTTAAAACCTTTAATCATAAAAATGGATTATTGAACGATGCCGTTTGTGGCATTATGGAAGATGTAGATGGCTCGCTTTGGATTTCGACACTCGAAGGTATTTCGCATTTTAATCCATCGAAAGAAGTGTTCGACAATTACACAAGCAGTAATGGCTATCCGGTTCAGGAAACAGTAACACATGCCTCCATGCGCCTGAGCGACAATTCGTTTATCGTTGGTGGTGTCAATTCGTTTGTGTTGTTTAATTCAGACCGAATTGTTAAAAATCCCATTATTCCCAATGTGGTTATAAGCAAATTTAAAGTGTGGGCGGACAACGTGTCGGATAATGCCTCGACTACCGAATCGGTTTTTCCGGATAAAGAAGTAGAGCTAAAGTACTATCAGGCTGCGTTTACCATTTATTTTGCGGCTTTGAATTACGTTTTCCCTAACAAAAACCAGTACGCCTACATGCTCGAAGGTTTTGATAAAAACTGGAATTCGGTTATCAACGAGCGTTCTGCAACTTATACAAATATCCCTCCGGGCACGTATACATTTCGTGTAAAAGCTTGCAACAACGATGGCGTTTGGAATGAAGAGGGCACATCGTTCGAAATACATATTTTGCCTCCACCTTGGAAGACATGGTGGGCGTATCTTATTTATATACTGTTGATTATATCTATTTTGGGTGGATTTATTTATTATATCCTAAATAAACAACAGCTCGAAACAGATATTACCATTAAGCAAATAGAACAACGAAATTTGGAGGATAACCACCAAATGCGCGTGCGTCTATTCACTAATTTTTCGCACGAATTACGCACCCCGCTCACGCTGATTATTGGCCCTTTGAATGAAATTTTGTCGAAAGTGGAATTACCAGAGTGGTTGCGACCTAAATTAGAACTGATTTTCAAAAATGCGCAACGCTTGCTTTGGTTAGTAAACCAGCTCATGGATTTCCGTAAATTAGAATCCGGATTTATGAAACCCAATGTATCGCAGGTAGATTTTAATTTGTTTGTTGACGATATTGTGTTGTCGTTCAAAGAATTGGCTACAACTAAAAGCATCAATCTGACACTCGAAAATAAAAACAAAAATATCGATACATGGTTTGACCCGATTTTAGTTGAAAAAGTGTTTTTCAATTTATTATCCAATGCATTTAAACATTCTGTCGAAAATGGCGAGGTGAAAATTCAGGTAACTGAAATCCCTGCCTTGAATATTAAGGATTATACAAATGCTATTTTCCCGACTAAAGGTGCATTACTTATTGAAATTTCGGACAATGGCAACGGCATTGAAACCAGCGAACTGGAAAAGATTTTTGAGCCATTTTACCAAGCACACAATCATGAAGGTGCGAATATTTATGGTACGGGAATTGGTTTAAATCTTTGTAAAAGCATTGTTGAGTTGCATTTAGGAAAAATCTGGGCCGAAAGTGAAATTAGCAAAGGTTCAACATTCAAAATTTTGTTTCCGTTGGGTAACGAGCATTATTCTCCTGACGAACTATCGAACTTGAAAACTGTGGAACACGACCGTTCAATCATTGTAGATTTACCTGATAATCAGGTGGAAACTACAAAAGGAACAACGCTGGAAGAATTGAAGAAAAAAGAAAATTTCACCGTATTGGTGGTCGAAGATAATGAAGATGTACGGAGCTATGTAAAATCTCTACTTATCGAAAATTATAGAATTATTGAGGCCGAAGATTGTTTAATTGGTTGTAAAATGGCTGTGGAATTTGTGCCTGATTTAATTATAAGTGATATAATGACGCCAAACATGAGTGGTATTGAGCTTTGTAATAAATTGAAAAACAACGAAGTAACCGACCATATTCCAATCATTTTACTCACAGCACTTTCGGGAATTGAACAGGTAAAAGAAGGATTAAATTCACTGGCCGACGATTATATTGTAAAGCCATTTAATCCGGAATTATTACAACTACGTGTAAATAACCTTATTAGCATTCGTCGTCGCATCCGAAATTCGTTTAACAAAAACAGTGTTTATGCCAACATTAATACGGAACTTCCATCGGCCGAAGATAAATTCATTACAAAGGTTTTCGATTATATTAAAAAGAACATCGACAATCCGGATTTGCGCATCGACTCGTTTAGTCAGGATGTGGGCATGAGTCGCGTACAATTTTACCGAAAAATAAAGTCAATAACCGGCAAAACGCCAAGTTCGTTAATTCTCGAAATCAGAATGCACGCTGCTTCGGATTTAATCAAAAAAACAGACTTGAATATCAACGAGATAGCCTATCAAGTAGGATTCAATGACTCATCGTATTTTGGTAAATGTTTTAAAACTTATTACGGCGTTACTCCTGGCGAATACGCATAACTTGCAAGTTAATAACCACCTTCTGAGTTTCATAATACACACGGAGCCTATCCATTTCATATCTATTTATAGAAAATAACTATCACTGTATTTATAAAACCTTTCCAACAATTTTTGCTGAAGCACTGTTTATATGTTGTAACATGCAATTATAAAAAACAAATTAAAAACAACAAAAATTAGATTTATGAAAACAGTAAAAATGATAGCAATGCTTTTGGTAGCAGGAACTTTTGCATTATCGGCACAAAAAATGGACATTAAACCTTCCGATGCAGTTGTAAAATGGACAGGTAATAAAATTGGTGGCGCTCACAATGGCGAAATCAAAGTGAAAAGCGGCACTTTAGAATTGAAAGATGGAAACATTGTAAAAGGAAATGTTGTAATTGATATGAAATCAATCAGTTGCAAAGACATTGACAATGAAACGTATAACAAAAAAATAGTCGACCACCTCAATTCAGACGACTTCTTTGGAGTAGAAAAATTTCCAACCGCTACTTTTGCTATTACCAAAGCAGCTAAATTTACGAATGGAAAAGCTACCGTTTCGGGTTCATTAACCATAAAAGGCAAAACAGAACCCATTACGTTTGAAGTATCGAAACAGAACAACGTTTACTCAACTCAATTAAAGGTTGACCGCTCGAAATTTGACGTGCGCTACGGTTCAAATTCGTTTTTTGACAACTTGGGAGACAAAGCAATTGAAAATATATTTATACTTGATATTCAGCTTACTGCAAAGTAAAAATCAGCAATAGAAATTATAAACGAAGTGGTAGTTTCACATTAGGTGAGGCTACCACTTTTTTTTTGATTAAAAAATTATTGTGGACTTTAGGAATGGTGAGAATACGACTCCAAGTTGTGCCCTCATTTTACTCTGTGAATGACGAAAATTTTCAGCATTTACATCTGTTATTAAAAAAATATCTTTACATTTGCATCTAATTAATTTTTCTCGCCAGCTGTAGCGACAGCGGCATTACTTATGATCAAAAGCGTTAGCTTTTATTTCGGCTCCCGAAACATCGACACTTTCTTGAGCACGTTGAAATAAGTTAGTAAACGCCTGCGCCAAACGGCGTGGGCTTTAACTTATTATTCGTGCTTGGCAGTCGATGGCCATGGGAGCGTGATACAGTTGGAGTACCACGCTTTTTTGTTTCTTTTGAAAAATTGAATTATCTGTGGAAAAACCCGAAAATCCCCAAAAGAGTAGGGAGCGTTTACCGAAAAGCTTACGAGTAGGACAATTAAAAAAACAACAACATCATGAAAAAATTAATCCACTTCTGTTTATTCACTTTATTTGTAGTAGCTGCATTTTCGCAAGTTACCAAAACGATTAACCTTACCACTGCTGGCACACTAAGCTCATTATTAACAGCTAACGAAAAAACAACTGTAACTGATTTAACTTTAACAGGTAGCATCGATGCGCGAGATGTGAAATGTATGCGCGATGAAATGACAAAACTGGCAGTGATAGATATAAGTACTGTTAAGATTGAAAGTTATGAAGGGTATGGCGGAACAAAAGCTGGTTCAAATGGTTATTATGAAAATTACTTGCCAGAAAATTCTTTTGGAGATTGGGATAGAGGCAAAACATCATTAACCAACATAAAACTCCCTACATCATTAACATCAATTGGAGATGATGCATTTAATAACTGTATTGGCTTAACTTCAATTATAATCCCGTTGAATGTTACTTATTTTTCGAACTATGTATTTTATGGATGTTCAGGGCTTACAACCATAAATATTCCTGCAAGCGTTTCATCAATAGAAAACAATATTTTTTATGGTTGTACCAATTTAAGTTCAATTACTGTTGACCCAACAAATACGGAATACTCCTCTTTGGCTGGTGTAATGTTTGATAAATCGCAAACAGCATTAATTAGATACCCCGAAGGTAAAAAAGGCGGCTATACAATACCATCAACAGTAAAGGAAATCCAAAGAAATGCTTTTAATGGTTGTGCTGGATTATCAGGTAGTTTAACTATTCCTATATCGCTATTGTCAATTGATGAAATTGACCAATTTCCATTCTATGGTTGCACGGGTCTGGCAGCATTTGAAGTTGATGTGTTAAACCCTTTTTTTTCTTCAAAAGATGGCGTGTTGTTTAATAAAACACAAACTGAGATTTTAGCTTTTCCGGCAGGAAAAACTGGAAGTTATGTTGTTCCAAGTACTGTTACTAATTTTGTAAATGTTTCTGATATTAGTGGATTATCAGCACTAACAATACCTGGCACCATATCTGGCAATTGTGTTTTTGAAATAAATGTGGGTGGCAATCTAAATCTAAGATATTTAGAAGCCCCAGCAAAATACTTTGAAGAAAGCCCATGGGATGATGATGCAATATTATTTCCACCTCTCGACACAGTAAAAATAAATAGCGGCAACTTGACTGCTTATGGCTCAGCATTTCTGAGACTTTTTCAAACAATAAAGAAATTAGATTTAAGTCAAACAACAAATACCACTTTACCAAAATCAGCCTTATTGGATTTAGGTGAATTAGAAGAGTTGATTTTACCTGCTGGGTTAACTTCATTATCGTATAAGTCGGTTGCTGAGTGTGCTTCACTTAAAAGTATAAATATTCCCGCTTCAGTTACCGAAATAGGTATGCGCGCATTCGAGAACTGTCGAAGCATGAAAAATGTAATTTTTGCACCAAACAGTGAGTTAAAAATCATTGATAAATGGGCATTTTATGCTTGTCATGGTTTGCAGGACATCACAATTCCCAATGGAGTTACAACAGTTGGCGATGGTGCATTTTGGGGTTGTGAGTATCTCAGTGATTTAACGCTTCCATCTTCGGTTCAAAAAATCAACGATAATGGATTTGATGGTTGTATTGGTTTAAGTAAAATAAAAGTGGAAGCCACTATCCCTCCGGTTGTTTCGGCTAAAACATTTAATAGAGTAAATAAAAACGCCTCTCTTTATGTGCCCGATGCAAGCCTTACAATGTATAAAAATGCTTTCGGTTGGAAAGATTTCTTTAATATTAAAGGAATTTCTACACAAGTTCAAGAACTGGAGGAGCTAAGTTATGGCATTCGGATTATTGATAGAAACATTGAAATAACAAATGCCAAAGGTAGCAAAATCAATGTTTACGATATTTCGGGGCGCGTGCTCTTTACGAAAACAGCTGCTCAGGATTCGGAAAATATCCAACTATCGAATAAAGGAATTTATCTATTATCTATTGATGGTTTTAATAGAAAAATTATTGTTGATTAAAAAATATGATTTCAGTATTATTCGAATTAACACCACCGGCTGCATTTCAAAAATCCATTTGAAGCGCAGCCGGTTTTTATCTGTGAGACAATATTTTAATATCTCTTATTTGAATATAAAATACCTTGGTTCAGAAGTTGGCATTTTTCATGATAACCATTTTTTATATAAAAAACAAAAAAAACAACGTTTCAATAAACAAAAGTTTATTATCTTTGCTGTGTATTAAAAAAAATAATTCAAAACTATACAAAATAATGAACGAATACGTATCAAAAGGAAGGCGAAGACTTGAAAAGGAATTGCTTATGTATTTGCGAAAATATAGGTTTTATTCAGCAAGATTTAAAAGAATTGACGACTTAAACGGAATTATTAATCAGATTGTTGATGAATTAAAAAAAGATGTTTAACCTCAATTTCCTCCCAAGCAAAAGGGTAGTATATTGAACAATTGAAAAAAAACAATGACAACAAAAGAAAAATTTGAACAACTCAAAGAATTGGAACTAAAAGCAAAGTCGAATAAAGAATTAGACATCATACAATTGGAATTTGACAGCTTGGCAACAGCAGACCCCGATGGGTTTGAAGATGCCTTTATTGAGAGTGCTAAACAAACGCTTATTGCCGTAAAGCATTTAAAAATCAAAGAGCAAATCAAAGAAATGCAAGAGATTGTATCCATGTCGTTTATTGCAAAAACTTATTTTAACAAAACAAAAAGCTGGATGAGTCAACGTATTAACGAATTGAATGTCAACGGCAAACCTGCACATTTTACTAACGAAGAAATAAATACTCTAAATAAAGCGTTTAGAGATATTTCAGAGAAAGTAGGTGCTTTCCGCATTTCCTATTAAAAGGTGAGCGTAACTTAATATGCCTTGCAAATTAACCCCACCGGCTGCGTTTCAAAAATCCATTTGAAGCGCAGCCGGTTTTTATCCGCAAACAATATTTAAATGCGATTTGTTATTCAATCAAAAAGAAGTTTTGTATATTTGCACAATAAACTACTAATAGAGAAACAAAATGATACAAACAGTAAAATCTAAATTGCCGATAAATGGACATAATGTAGTCCCAAAAATATCAAAATTGCATAATAATCAAGATTTTAAGTCAGCTGAAAATGTAGTTATTCCTGAAGGTTACTTTACGGTTGAAGAATTTAGAAAAATTGCAATTGATAAAGGACATTCATTTTGCAATAAGCATGGTATTATTTAGCAATAAAGCAAATCAGGACTTAGATGATATTTATGAAGGACTTTTGAATTGGGAAAAAATACAACTTGAAAGAATATTTATCATTGACTATGTAGTTGATATTGTTGATGTTTGTGCAACCATTGACCAAACAATTTTTCATGCAGATGCTCAATATACGAGTCACAAAAAGTTTGGCGAAAAGGTGTATAAATATACGCGCAACAACTATACTACTTGGTATATTATTTATGATTTTGAAAAAGAGTCCAACACTGTCTATATTCAACATATAACTTCAAATCACGTTACGATTTCAGAATAGAATAAATATTCGCTGCGATATTGGTTCTATGTTTTTTTTAGAGTCAAACACTATTAACAAGCATGTTTTTATTCCTTTAATCGCTCTTTTATATTTTTAAATATGTTTTTAGGGCTTCTACGTATTCTTCGAAAGCCATAACTCCTTTTTCGGTAATTTTGCAGACTGTACGCGTACGTTTCCCTAAAAAACCTCTTTCAACAATTAGGTAGCCAGCTTCGGAAAGTTTATCAATTTGAACACTTACATTTCCTGCTGTGGCGCCTGTTTTTTCTCTAATATAAACAAAATCAGCCTCCTCTACCGACAATAATATCGACATTATTGCCAGCCTGAGTTCGGAGTGTAGCAGTTGATTTAATTCCTTAAACATTCCGTTTGATTTTAGAAAGTATATGCCCCGGAATAATCATCATAAATACAAATACAAAACCAAATACCAGAATTTTCTCGTTGCCATTAATCAGAAATAAGGCTGCACTACTCAAAATTCCGAATATACCACTAATGGTTATTAATTTTGAATTTATAATAATTCCCGTTATTGTAGTGCAAATTGCCATTAATAAAACCATAATTGATAGCACCGGTATTTGAACAAAAAAAGCACCGATTGCTATTAAAACACTTGCAATTCCATTTACCAACCAAACTGTTCTGATAATTTGTACTATTTGATTGGTAGTTTTTGATTCCATTTTTTGGGCAGAAATACGCATTCCACTGTATCCAATTATAGGAATTAAAAACCACAATAAATGGAAATAATAATTTCCGGTTTTCAAAATCAAAAAATAAATTAGTAAAGACAAGATAAAGGTTGTATATCCAAAAACCAAAAATGGCTTACTGCTTCCACCTTCAAATCTTTCTTTTGTTCTCAAAATCATTTGCGATATAAGCTCAAGGCTTTCTTTTTCATTCAAAATTTTCTCATTCATACTTCTTGTTTTATTTATTAATACTAATTCAATTTCGATGCAAATATAAATAGGTTTATATTATAAACCTATTTATATTTAAAGCTTTAATACTTAATAACATTTACAATCTCTTTGCTGTAAATAGTTTATTTTAAAAAGATTGTTGAAAAAATTCCGATTGCTATCGAAACCAACTTGCATTTTACAATTCACTATCAACATTTCAAACCCACTGATAATTCAGTCTGTTTATTCTGATGTAATAAAATCTCAATATCAAAATCATTGTTCAAAATGAAAAAATACATGTCATATTATTCCATTTTTTTACTATCTTTGTTGTACATTTTGAATTAAACAAAAGAACTTACAACTCTTAAAACATGACACAAAAACCTGAAATTAAATTATTTGATGAGAAATTAGTTCGTACCTTATGGGACGACGAACAGGAGAAGTGGTATTTCTCTGTGGTGGATGTGGTAGGCATTCTTACTGATAGTCCAAATCCCAATAATTATTGGAAAGTTTTGAAAAACAGACTAAAAAAAGAGGGAAATCAGTCGGTTACAAACTGTAACCAACTGAAAATGCTTTCGCGTGATGGAAAGTATTATAAAACAGATGCCCTTGATACAGAGCAACTTTTCCGATTAATTCAGTCTATTCCATCTCCAAAAGCTGAACCTTTCAAAATGTGGCTAGCACAAATTGCCAAAGATCGCTTAGACGAATTGCAAGACCCTGAACTGACTATCGACAGAGCTTTATTGCAATATAAGCAGTTGGGATATTCGGATAATTGGATTAATCAACGCTTAAAAAGCATTGAAATACGTAAAGATCTGACGGATGAATGGAAACGACATGGCTTGGAGGAAGGCGTACATTTTGCAACATTAACCGACATAATCTACAAAACATGGGCTGATAAATCGGCAAAAGAATATCGTCAATACAAAGGCTTGAAAAAAGAAAATTTGCGGGATAACATGACAAATACTGAGCTGGTATTAAATATGTTGGCCGAACTGTCGACAAAAGAAATATCGGAAGCAAAGCAGCCCGAAACAATGGAAGAACATATAAAAGTAGCGCATCAAGGTGGTTCGGTAGCTCGAAATGCCCGCAAAGAACTCGAAAAACAAACAGGAAAATCTGCAATTTCGCCCTTAAATGCAAAACAAGTATTACAAAGCGGCAAAAACAAACAATTAGAAATAACTGAATAAAAATACATAATACAATGAAAATCAAAACATTATTTTTAAGCTTACTAATTACAGGATCAGCAATGGCACAAGAAAAAATTATGCTTTACCCCAACGGGCCAGCCGAAAGTAACGAACTTACCGTTGCAGAAAGTTTTCGCGATAAAGATTTTGTTTTAAACATAAGCGAGCCGCGAATCTTTGCTTTTATAGCCGATAAGGCAAACGGAGCAGCGGTATTGATTTGCCCCGGAGGAGGTTATAGTGGCGTTTCGCAAATAAAAGAGGGCGAAGAGTTTGCTCGTTGGTTTAACGAGATGGGTATTTCAGCTTTTGTGCTATATTATCGTATGCCAAACGGACATCATGCTATTCCGCTGAAAGATACACAAACTGCATTTTCGATTATTCGCAGCCGAGCAAAAGAATGGAAAATTAAGAAAAACAAAATCGGCATTATGGGCTTTTCGGCGGGTGGTCATTTGGCTTCGACTTTCGGAACGCATTTTAAAACGAAAGCCGAACGTCCCGCGTTTATGCTACTGGGTTATCCTGTTGTAACAATGGATTCAACTTATACGCACAAAGGGTCTCGCAACAATTTATTGGGCAAAAAACCGAGTGATGAATTAGTAAAACTGTATTCCAATGAGTTGCAGGTTACTAAAAAAACACCACCAACTTTTATTGTTCATGCCAAAGATGATGGCGCAGTGCCAATTGCCAACAGCGAAAATCTTAAAAATGCGTTAGAAGCTCATAAAGTACCTGTGAAATTGGTTATTTACGACAAAGGCGGACATGGTTTTGGAATGCGCAAAAGAAATATTCCTGCCGACAACTGGCCCGAAGAGTTGAGAAGTTGGATGAAAGAGATGAAAATTCTATGATGTGGTGATGTGATGATGTGATGATCCAACAAAACTGCCCCAAGCCCCTAAAGGGGATGTATATTAGTCCCGAATGGTCTTTTCTTTAAGCCCCTTTAGGGGTTTGGGGCAGTAAAAATAAATTCTATTTAAAAATTATATGCAGAGTGAAGCCATATCTTTATTAAGCGAATTAATTGCTATTGAGTCGTTTAGTCGCGAGGAGAAAAACGCAGCCGATTTTCTGGAACGTTATCTGGAAGAGCGCGGTTATGTTGTTTCGCGCAGCGGAAATAATATCTGGTTGATGAGTCCGGGATTTGAACCTTCGCGCCCAACAATTTTGCTTAATTCGCATATCGACACGGTTAAACCCGTAGCCGGATGGGTGCGCAATCCGCTTTTACCAACTATTGAAAATGGACGATTATATGGACTAGGCAGTAACGATGCAGGAGCAAGCGTGGTGAGTTTATTGTATGCCTTTATGCATCTTTCGGCACAACCACAATCGTTCAATTTGATTTTTGCTGCTACTGCCGAAGAAGAAGTTTCGGGTAAAAATGGTATTGAAAGTTTATTGAGAGAATTGCCAAAAATTGATTTTGCCATAGTGGGCGAACCTACCGAAATGCACGCCGCGGTTGCCGAAAAAGGGCTGATGGTGCTCGATGCTACTGCTTACGGTAAAGCGGGACATGCTGCTCGCAATGAAGGTGATAATGCAATCTACAAAGCACTTCAGGATATACAATGGTTTCAAAACTATGAATTCGAAAGAGTATCGGATTTGCTTGGACTTGTAAAAATGTCGGTAACGCAGATAAACGCGGGAACGCAACACAATGTAGTACCCGATAAATGCAGTTTTGTAGTGGATGTGCGTAGCAATGAGCTTTATAGCAACGACGAAATACTTTCGATTGTAAAGCAACATGTTTCGTGCGAAGTGTCTGCGCGCTCAACTCGTTTAAGTTCAACGGCAACGCCAATTGAGCATCCAGTTGTAAAACGAGCTATAGAAATGAACCGTACCATTTACGGTTCCCCTACCCTATCCGACCAAGCACTGATGCCTTTTGCAAGTGTAAAAATGGGTCCCGGAAAATCTGAACGTTCGCATACAGCCGACGAATTTATTTTGACAGCAGAAATAGAAGAAGCTATTGAATTGTATTGTGAAGTATTAGATGGCTTAATTTTGTAAATTATGAAAACTTTCCAATTTAAAAATAACGATACTATTCCAGCTTTTGGGTTGGGAACTTGGCAATCCAAACGCGGCGATGTGTATAATGCTGTTCTTAAGGCAATTGAAGTGGGGTATCGGCATATCGATTGTGCGTATATTTACGATAACGAGGATGAAATTGGTCGGGCATTGAACTTTGCGTTTTTGCAGGGAATGGTGAAGCGCGAAGAGCTTTTCATTACTTCGAAACTTTGGAATGCAGAGCATCAACCTGAGCGGGTGGAACCTGCGTTGCGCAAAACGCTTGCCGATTTGCAATTAGACTATCTGGATTTATACCTTATGCATTGGCCAATAGCATTTAAAGCCGGTGTAAAGTTTTCGAATAAACCTTCGGATTTGGTTTCGCTGGACGAATTGCCTTTAGAAGATACGTGGCGCGCTATGTTGCTTTTAAAGGAAAAAGGATTGGTAAAACATCTGGGTGTTTCCAATTTTAATATCCCCAAAATTCAACTTTTGATGGATAAAACAGGCGTTGCGCCCGAAATGAATCAGGTAGAGATGCATCCTTTTTTTCAACAAAAGGATTTGCTGGAGTTTTGCGCTAAAAACGGAATTTTAAGCACTGCATATTCGCCACTTGGCAGCCGCCATTTGATACATACCGAAAACTCGGTAACAAATACACCCGAAGTAATCCGAATTGCACTTAAGCATAGTTGTACTACTGCTCAAGTGGTGTTGGCATGGGGGATGCAGCGTGGCACGGTGGTCATTCCAAAATCGGTGAACGCCGACCGCATTGCCGAGAATTTTGGTGCTACTGCCATTCAACTGACCGATTCTGACATGAACGCGCTCACCCGTT
>Ga0247840_10003132_pt1 | contig 28375 bp, 23 predicted proteins | sample LaCruzMarch2015__FD_192404 | JGI IMG/M metagenome (GOLD analysis project Ga0247840, IMG submission 192404) | Freshwater microbial communities from meromictic Lake La Cruz, Castile-La Mancha, Spain - LaCruzMarch2015_17m | ecosystem: Environmental > Aquatic > Freshwater > Lake | place: Spain...
CGTAAAACGCGTTTTACCCTCATTTTATCGGATATTTTGCAAAGTGGTATTTCGGATGCTGCTTTATATGAAAAGGTCGCCGATGCATTGGTGGAATTTAAAGTACATCGCCTGATTGGCATTGGATCGGCGATTTTAAACATCCAGCCGTTTTTACCAGCCGATATAGAAGTGCAGTTTTACCCAGGAACCGACGCGTTTTTGCAGGATTTTGGGCAAATCACGTTTCAGGACGAATTGATTTTGTTAAAAGGCGCCCGGATTTTTGCGTTTGAGCGCATTGCGCACCGCTTGGAAGAAAAGGCGCATAAAACGGTACTGGAGGTCAATTTAAGCGCGGTAATCCACAATTTAAACGTGTACAACCGCCTATTACAGCCCGGCACGAAAATGATGGTGATGGTAAAAGCGGCGGGTTATGGCAGCGGATCGGCGGAATTGGCCAAACTGCTCGAATTTCACAAAGTCGATTATTTGGGGGTTGCTTATGCCGATGAAGGCATTGAATTGCGACAAGCCGGGGTGAATTTGCCCATTTTGGTGCTTAATCCGGAACCCAGCAGTTTTGATGCCCTGTACCGGCACCGGCTTGAGCCAGAAGTGTATAGTTTGTCCTTGTGGGAAGCGCTGGCGCGATACGCCGGACATGAAAAACAAATGTCTATCCATTTAAAATTGGATACGGGCATGCACCGCCTCGGTTTTGAGTCTGACCAACTGGGGGCAGTGTTGGAACAAATGCGTTTATATCCCAATTTGCGGGTACAATCGGTGTTTTCGCATTTATCGGCCAGCGATATGGCAGTGCATGATGATTTTACGCATCGGCAGGCGCGGGTATTTTCGGACATGTACACCCAAATTGTTGCGGCCCTGGGTTACAGGCCATTGCGGCATTTGGCCAATTCGGGCGGTATTTCGCGTTTTCCGGAATACCATTTTGAGATGGTGCGGCTGGGTATTGGGCTGTATGGCATCGATTCGGCGGGCAAACAGGATGCATTGCGGGTGGTGAATACCCTAAAAGCCACCATTAGTCAGATTAAATCTGTTAGGGCGGGTGAAACGGTGGGGTACAATCGGAATGGTCCGGTGGATCAACCCACCCGTATTGCCACCATCAGCATTGGGTATGCCGACGGTTTTTTGCGGCTTGCGGGCGGCGGGCGCTATGCCGTGTACCTGCACGGGCGACTTGCGCCCACCATTGGCAACGTGTGCATGGACATGAGCATGATTGATGTCAGCCAGATTCCTGAAGCGCGGGAGAGCGATGTGGTGGTGATTTTTGGCGAGCAACACCCCGTTCAACAATTGGCGAAAGTGTTACAAACCATTCCTTATGAAGTATTTACCAATATTTCAGAACGGGTAAAAAGGGTTTATTGGCAGGAATAGCGTGAAAAAAGTGCGCTATTCAGGAATTAATTGTAAATTTGCGGCGTTCTTGGAAAAGTGCTTGCGTGTTTTCAGGCATATTTTAGAGGGGCTTGTAGCTCAGGTGGTTAGAGCGGCTGACTCATAATCAGATGGTCGCGGGTTCAATTCCTGCCAGGCCCACATTGGAAATCAAAGACTTACGCGTTTTTTGCGCGTGGGTCTTTTTTTTACCTACTAAATACCTATCTCCAACTTACAAACGTTTTCCCGAGCAGTTAATGCCATAAAAACTGAAAAGCGTTTTATACCGATACTGCACACTATCTTGGTTCTCAAAGACATCTAACATATAGGTATCGCAACCGCTGGGATTGCAGTTAAATTCGCCATAATAACGGTTCGAACCGCTCAGTCGCTGCAAAACCCGGTCATCCACTTTGATTGGATTATTGGGCAGATTTTGAACCTCAATGGTATCAACAAATGCATTCGTTCCGGAGTCCGTTGCACACTGACATTGATAAAAAACTTTTTCCGTACTACCGCCGACCACAACCGTTTTTTGGGCAGTGGTATCTGCACTGCCGCAGCGTGTAATGTTCACCTTCACAGTATAAGTACCTGTAAAATCATAAGTATGGGTAGTATGGTACCCTGTTCCGGTTTTCCCATCGCCAAAATCCCATAAATAAGCAAAATCGCAAGTGCTTTGGCAATCGGGTGTTGCAATATTTGCCACAAAATGGGCTGTATTGGATACATAAAGTGAATCATTGCTGTCGATGCGGAATCCGCAAGGCGGAATCGCGTGGTGGATTACCCAGACGCTATCGGTATTTTCACCATAGGTATTGCCGCGCTCTACGCGTAATGTAATGATATTTAATCCAATACGACGAAATTGGTGGATGGCGTAAATGGTTTGGGTCGTATCGTTTTTGCTCCCATCCCCCCACGACCAGATATACCGATCCGATGGTGTTTGGTCGGTGCTGAAAGTGATATTTTCATCATCGTACACCGTGTCGCGTTGGTTGTTGTTTTCCAAATACGGCGTGAAGGTTTTTTCCCAGGTAGCTGGTGGCGTAGTGGTTTCTTTTTTGCAGGCGAACATGCAAAACACCATCAAAACAGCTATAAAAAGCAGTTTTTTCATAGGAGTATGGTTGATATTGTACAAATTTAATGTCTTTTTATTGAAAAAAGGCATTAAATGATCTAGAATGCTATTCTAGGCTAATTGTCTATCATAAATTATTTAATCTCATCTTCTTGATGAACTCTTAGGATTGAATTCAATAAGTCCAATGAGTAATATCGTTTATTTTTTAGAAAAGCCTCAAAAAGAGGTCGCAGTTCAGATATGATTCCTTTTTCTCGAGCATTCGATAGCAGACCAATTGTACCAATACATTGAATTCCTAAATTTTCTGCAATGTTCCTGGCTTTTTTATCATCTATCAAAAGATAATCTGCATAAAGATCTTTGTACAAAACGATAGCCTCTGACTCTCCATAATCCATCACAAATGTCAGCTCATTAAATCCTTTTATTTCCTTGATTCTATTTTGAAAAAACAAGACTATTTTAGCATAATATTCCGGTGATTGATTTTTTGTTAACTCTTCCCAGACCGCAGTAGGAATAAAAACATTATCAAATAAATTTTCTAAAATATTGAGTTTGTCAATAATCGCCAAAGAAAAAATAGGCCCGGTATCTGAAATTACTAGCCCATTTTTCATCCTATTTCAATTTTTCTACATCAAGCAACACATCCTCTAACTCCAAAGTTGAAATCGGGACATTGTTTTCAGCAAGCATAGTTTCAAATTCAAACCTGGACAATTCGGCAATCTGAGCTGCTTTCCCAATGGTAACTTTAAGTTGGGTATATAGTTGAATTGCTAGCGCGTACTTAATCCGCTGTTTCAATTCTTTCTCCGATAAATTCAAAGTAAGCAAAATATCGGAAGGAAGGTCAATTGCAAAATTTTGTAATGCCATATTTTTATTTACCAAGGAATACTCCTTTATGAGAATTTGGTTTGAATGCTTAGGCTGTTCTTTCATAAAGCATGCTTAGCAATTATTTTGAGGGTACTTTCCCAAAAAACATCTTTGCCTATATGCAAATATAAGGTCTTTAAAAGCAAAAAAGACAAAAAACGATATAAAATCTTTTCTGCCGAACTTGGTCTTCAAACCTGTTACTAATGCCTTGCTCGCTTAATTTTTGGTTTTACCCCCCCCTTCGTCGTGTGAAAGTCTTCTCGATCTGATCAGAAGCCTCTAAATCATCCCAGTCATTTTAGCCAATTGTACCAAAGCCGTCGTGTCCCGCGCGCCCAGTTTTTCGATCATTTTGCTTCGGTGGTTTCCAACTGTATTTACGCTAATAAACAATCTTTTGGCAATTTCGGAGGTTTCCAGATCTTCGGCAATCAGGCTTAAAATCTCTTTTTCGCGGGGAGATAACAAATCGCGTTTTACAGATTCTTTTGTGCCGGAATGAAAGGTTTGTACGTATTCGTTTTCAGGGCCATAAGAGAGCCGAATCCAATAGTGGCTCACCGTATTTTTAATCAGGTATTGAATATTTTGAATATAATTTAAGGTGTATTTAAAATTGCGGGCTTCATCTACCTGCACAGGAACGCCTTGGGAAAACAGGCGTATTTGCTTGCCATCGGTTCGGACAAAGCGCATACCACAATGGTGAATTTTCATATTCACCCGGAATTCAAAAGGTATTTTTGGAAAAATATTCGCAAGCCAATTTACCGATTCATAAGGAAATGCACCATAATCATTATGCAAAATACTCAATACGTTTTTCATTTGATTATCGATTGTTTCCATCGGAAGATCGCCCCAGAAATCTTCATGGCCTACTTCCAATTCTGGCAGGTAAGTTTGGTGGTTGAAAATTGTAAGAATCGTATCTGCACCTTTAACACCGTGCAAGAGAAATGCTAATTCTTTTAAATACTCCTCCTTCTGTTCCAGGTTTTCTTGTCTAAAAATAAAGTCTGAAAGTTGTACTACGCGGTCATAAATGGCTTCGGCCTTGCGAAGTCCAAGTAAAGGCTGGGTTAGGGCTGTCTGACTCATAGGACAAAATTCATGGCATTTGAATAAAGGAAGCTTAATATAATGAAATTCAGATCAGGAGGATTAAATATCACGGACAAAATAGCGATTGTCACTATTGCCCTCCCTTGGGCCGCATTCTACCTTTGTCCTATCATTCAATGGTTCATTCAAAAATTCAACCTGTATTAACCCTGCTGCAATGTTTACTACCCGTAAAATGGATACCGAGGAATTGGTAATCGAACTACAAAAAAAAAGCCCCTCTGCTTTTTCTATTTTATACGATGACTATGCGCCAGCGTTATTAGGGATTGCCTGCAAAATCGTAAAAGACAAAACCATTGCCGAAGAAATTTTGCAGGACGTTTTTGTCAAGATCTGGAAACATATCGATACCTACGATACATCAAAAGGCACGCTGTTTACTTGGATGCTCAATATTACTCAAAATACTTGCAAAGATTATCTCCGCAGCAAACAATATAAATACCAGCGATTAATAGATGAAAACGCTGTAGAAGATATCGGCTGGAATTACATCCCCCCTACAACCCATCCCCCAGAAAATAACATTGACTATCAAATACTTATGCAAAAAATTGAGCCAAAGTACAAGGATATTATCGACTTGGTTTATATCTTTGGCTATAGTCAAGAGCAAGTGGCCGAAAAACTGAAAGTTCCTTTGGGAACCGTAAAAACAAGAATCCGCGCTGCCCTGAAGCAATTAAGGAGTTATTTTGGGTAACGCGGGTTACTTCACCTTCGCCTTAAAATCATACCGCAAGCCCCAATATTCTTTCAAAACCATTTTAACCGATCCCACCGAAACGGGCGATTCAATGAGTACGGGAATGCGGTTTTCATCGTCTGAAACCCACACGGTCATTTTGGTATCTTCTTTAAATACGCTACCGGCAATTACATCGGGTTGATACTTGAGCACTTTATACCGGCCCATGCCATGTACGTTTTTGTTGCCATCGCGGCCTTTAAAGCGCAATTTGAGCGGGTATTCGGCCTGGTCCATAAAAATGCGGAAAGGCACGGTGTTGCCCGATTGCGGGTCGGTGAGGTCGATATTGCGCAAATAGTACAGGCTCGACAGGATATCGTGCACACAATCGGTTACGTTGTGTTCCGTTTTTTTCTCCTCGCCGCCTTTTTGTGGTGCGCGCCACACCGACATTTTTTTGGTGCTTTGGTTGAAGGAAATTTTTTCAAAAATATGGTAATTGCCTTCATTTACGCTGCGTTCGGAATAATTGGGCAGCAGGGTACTTTTGTTTACCCAGGAATCGTATTGGTCTTGCACTTTAAAAAACCATTCGTAGGAAGGATAGGTTTTACCGTAAGCCTGGTAGTGCCATTGTTTGTCTTCATCAAACACTTTAAAGGTCACTTCACCGGCTGAGAGCCACACAAAATTCCAGTTATAGAAAATTTTGTAGGTAAGTTTTTCACCATTTTGGAAGGTGAAATTGGCAGCCTGGCAAGAATCGATGCCTTGTGCATTGATTTCCGGGGCTTCCGGGGCTTTATGTTCTGGCAATTGGAGCGCCATTAAAAGAAATCCTGTAACTAAGGTGGGGATTTTACTCCGTATCATATCCGATTGTTTTGGTGATATGGACGCTAAAAAGCGAAAAAGTACCAATTAACGCTGGCAAAATAAGGTTTATTATCCAGAGTAAAAAGGTAGCAGCGAGGGCACTAATTTCATTGGCACCAAAATGTCCCCACACAAAAACAGCCAGGTTGCCCCGGATCAACAGGCTGGCCAGCGTTGGTAGTGGTAGGATGGTTTGTAAAAAAAAGATCAGGAAAATTCCCGCGTAAGCCGTGAAAAACGCAGGATTTATCTTAAAAAAACAAAGCAGAAAATAATACTGGGTAGAATAAGTAATATACCGTGCAGCCGACCAGCCGTAAGTATAGAGCAGGTCTTTTCGACTTAAATGTTCGAGTAATTCTATTTTGGGGTGCAAAAACTGCAAGTACGGGGCCTTACTCAGCCGCTTTAACCTTGGAACGAAGGCCGGACCGTTGAAATAAACCACATAACAAACCAGCAGGCCTGCCAGCGCCCCCACAAGGGCCCAGTGCCACCACACGGGCAATACGGGAATCAGGACGCGGACCAGGTATAAGCCGCCTGCAACCCCAGCCAGAAGGTTGACGAGGTACTGCGCGATACTTCCCACCACATTGGCAAGTACTGCATGCCATTGGTTGCTTCGCCGAACAAACAACATACGCCCTCCTATTTCTCCAATTCGATTGGGCGTGATCAGGGCAAAACAAATGCCGGCTAAAACTGCTTTAAAGGCATGTACCAAGGAAATTGGCTCATAACGCAACATGTAATAGCGCCATTTAATGGCTTCTATCAACCAGTTGAGGGGCAAAAGCAATAAGGTCAGTAAGAGATATACCGGCGATGCCTGGTAAAGTTGTTGCACAAAGACTTGCCAAAGGGCCGAAAGGTTGGTTCGCGCATGCAGTTCGGCATACAGCACCCAGCTCAAAATCCCGATGACCAGGATTTGAAAGGCTCGGTTGATAAACCGCCGATGGGTTTGGATCAGCAACAAAAACGCGCGTGATTTGGACATGGGATTAATTTAAAAAGCAAGCATTTTTAACAAAAATGGGCAACCCACCGATTTGGAGGATTGCCCATGCTTTAATCAGCAGATGATCGACTAGTAGCCGGCATCTTTATTTCCTTTGAAAGAACCTTTCTTAGGTGCTGGTTTGCCAGCTTCTTTGCCTTCTGGACGTGCCATTTCCGTTTCGCCTTTAGCAACGCGGAATTCAACACGACGGTTTTGCAAGTTTGCACCATCTACTGGGATGAGGGTAGTACCTTCACCAACCCAGTTCAGGATCAAACGGTCGCGCGCAATACCGTGTTGCGCAACGATAAAGTCGATGGCCGCTTTAGCGCGGTTGTAAGACAATACGTTGTTGTATTTTTCAGTAGAACGCTTGTCAGTACCACCGATGGCAACAACTTTAATTTCTGGATTTTGCTTCAGGACAGTAGCAATTTGGTACAATTTCTCGTACTCTGTGTATTCAACACCGTAGCTGTTGTCTTTGAAGTTGATCATAGGCAGGAACCACTCTGTTACCTTTGGAGCAGGTAATTTGAAGTTTGCCAATTTCGCGTCGATCAAACGGTTTACGTCTGTCTCTGTGATTGGTTTTGGAACTTGAGCAACGCCCATAGCGTCCACTTTGTAACCTGGAGGAGAGAATGGCTCTTTGTCCTGGTAGTCCGCTACTTTATCGCCATCGCTGTCCAGTGTAACACCTTTTGTGTTTACACGTGCACCAGCAGGGCTGTTGTCTTCGTCGTCGATTGCGTCGATGATACCGTCAGCATCGGTGTCGGTTGGGTCGTATACTGGACGTGCTTCCAACGCAGTGATTGCATTAGACACTTCACCCAGTGGGTTCGCCCAGTACAAAGGCTCAGAAATTTTAGAACCGTCTTTGCTTTTACCGATGTTGAAGTTCAACTGCAAGTGTGGGAAGTGCAACAAGTCACCGTAAGAAGTGCTGGCCTGATCGAAGTTTTCGTCAGAATCCAACAAATCTTTGTTGTTGCCGAATACATTATATAAAGTGTATTCCAAACCGATGTTCAGTTTTGGGCTAACACGGTATGCAATGCCTGCGCCAAAGCTAAGGTGCAAATTGGTCGTTGCATCTTGTTTGGTAGTAGCAGTTGGGCGAATATTGCCTTCTCTCAATACACCGCTGAATTCAGTTGAGTAGTTGTTGAAACCAACGCCAGCAAACGCATTCAAAAGGACTTTACGGTTTGGCTTGTTGAAACGCATGTTGTTCAAAGCGATTACCGCCTGTGCGTCACCAGAAATCCAAGTCAAAGCAGATTTTCCTTGTGGAATGCTACCAGCAGCATCACGTTCGTTGGTTGCAGAAGCAAACAGGAAATTGCCGCGCAAAGAGAACACATGGTCCAATGCTTTGCGTACGTGCAAACCGCCACCGAAACCAGGTTTCGCGTCGAGGTCGCCCGTTACGAAGGCAGAACCAAGATCAAGGCCAATTTCCCATTGATCTTTAGGGGTGAAAGAGCGAGCAGGTGCAGCAGCATCTTGCGCTGAAAGGGCGCATGCTACAAGGGCAAAAAGAAAAGCAAAAGTTAATTTTCTAACCGTCATAAGGTCGTTGCTTTTTGTGTAATGAGTGAATTAAGAACAGTTTTGTCGTTGTGGTTTGGGGTCAAATTCTTCAGTACGATGGGTATGCCGTATTGCAATTTGGATTAGTTCCCGGTGGCGCATACTACGCCCCCAGCTTTCTAAGGGCCAAATATAGGGCGTTGGTAGAAATGTTATTAGGTTTTGGGTTAATTTTTATCATTTCTTGTATTGCATTGCGAATTGTTTGCGAAATATCGCTAAATATCGCCTGATCTGTCATCACGGCATCGGGTTGCATCAAATATGCAAACACCCTGGCCATGCCGCAGTTGGCAATGAAATCGGGAATCACGCCGGTATGCTCGTCAGTAAAACGTGCAGTTGGGCCAAAAAACACCTCATCATCCACAAAAGGTACATTGGCACCGCAGGCAATGACTTCCACCCCACCTGCCAACAATTGATCTACCTGATCGCGGCGTACTAATTTGGAAGCTGCACCTGGAATGAAGATATCGGCGCCCATGCTCCAGATTTTTTCATTCACCACTGTAAAGGGCAACAAATCAGGCGCAACCAACTGATTTCCATTCTTCTGATTGAACAGGGTTTTAACGGCTTCGAGGCTCAGTCCTTCGGGAGCCAGGATACCGCCATCGCGGTCGATGATCCCAACGACTTTCACCCCTTCTTTGGCCAGGTAACAAGCCGCTGCGGAGGCTACATTTCCCCAGCCTTGTATAATCGCGGTTTTGCCTGTCGGCGTAATTTGGTGGTACAAGTCATAAAAATGCCGTACCGATTCGGCTACCCCATATCCCGTAATCAGGTCGGCTACGGCGTATTTATGTTCTCCGCTTTCGGGCACAAATTCCGGATCTTCTACAATTTTGGTACAACCGTACCGCAATTGACCTATTATATTAATGTGCTGCCCTTCCGTTGGTTTCAGATGCCCTTTTACAATGCCTTCTTGTGGATGCCACAAGCCAAGCGCTTCCGTTATGGGCACTACATCTTTCAATTCATCTACATTTAAGTCGCCGCCGGTACCATAATAATGCTTCAAAATGGGCAACACGGCACGGTACCAGCGTTGTAATACTTCCCAGCGGCGCGGATCGGCAGGATCGAAATTAATGCCGCTTTTGGCACCGCCGATGGCTGGTCCACACACACTAAATTTGATTTCCATGACTTTTGCCAAAGAAATGACTTCTTCTTTGGTTAGGCCTTTGCGCATACGCGTGCCCCCGCCTGCTGCGCCCCCGCGCAAGGAATTGATCACAATCCAGCCTTGTGCGTCTGTTTCGGCATCATGCCACTCAAAAACAACTTCCGGCTTTTTTGCTTTGTACCGGTTCAATAAATCTTCCATGTTGTGTGGTATAAATTTGGTCAGGTAAAAAAAACACATCGCGTTTGCTCAAAACCGGCGCAAAAGTAGCAGCCATGCTGCATAACTTCAAAGCCTGGATGCGATTCCCTTCGAATCTTTTCCCAAACTCTTCTACTTTTGGCCCATGTTGCGGTGCAGGGACAATGTTTTTTGTTCAAATTACCACCTGCAAGCACTTTACTTGCCTCCAAATCTACATTTTTGCGCGAAACATGTTACAAAACTGGCTTAAACCCGTGGAGGCCAAATTGGCCCGATTTGCTCAAGCGCAGCCCGCGCATACCTTGGGGGCACGCATTGGCATACACCAGGCGGCGGTACCCGATTTAAAAAAAGTACAACTTGCCTTGATTGGGCTTTCCGAACCGGAGAGCAATGCCATTCGGACAAAACTATACGGCAGCGCTTTCGCGTTTCCCGATCATGCAATTGTTGATTTGGGCAATGTACGCAAATCCAGCGGCGATTTCCTGGTGCCTTTGCTGCATGAATTGATGAGCGGCCATATTGTACCAATTCTGCTCGGTGGGTCGGATGAACTTGCCCGGGCGCAGTTTTTGGCTTATCAAGATCGGAAAGCGTTGGTAAACCTGGCCGTCATTGATGAACGGTGCCGCACCGATGTACAGGATGTGTACGGTCCGCTGGTGGCCATGCGGCATCCCTTGTTGTTTCATTTTGGGCTCCTGGGCTTTCAAACCCATCAATCGCCCCCCGATTTAGTACAGGCTTTGGCCAACAAATATTTCGATTTGGTACGCTTGGGGAAGGCACGCAATGCCCTGGAAGAATGCGAACCGGTGCTTCGAGATGCCGATTTGCTGGCTTTTCACCTGGGCGCACTCAAACAAAGTGAAGCGCCCGGGGTATTGAACGCCTCGCCTTCAGGCTTTTTTTGGGAAGAAGCCTGCCAATTGTGTCGTTATGCCGGCATGAGCGATAAGTTGAGTTCTTTTGGTATTTATGGATATACGGCGGAAAAAGACCGCGACGATCAAACCAGCCAGGGTATCAGCCAGATGATCTGGTATTTTATGGAAGGTTTCTTCAACCGCAAAGGCGATTATCCGGTTTCTACTTCTGGCCTCACAGAGTATGTGGTGGATTTTCGACGCCTTAATTATCAATTGACCTTTTGGAAAAGCGTCAAAACCGGCCGATGGTGGATGCAGGTGCCTGTACCAACTAAACGGAAACACGAACGGCATCGGCTGGTGCCTTGTTCTTACCAGGATTATCAGGCAGCATGTCGCGAAGAACTACCCGAGCGCTTGTTGCAGAGTTTAAACCGATTTTAGTACCACTTAAAGTGATTCATTTGTCGAAGGGTTTGTTTTGAATATCTTTGCCCTCCAATTTTAAAATACAATACTACGATGTACCGCGAATACAAACATCTCAACCTCGCTGCCTTAGACGCTGAAATCCTGCAATTCTGGGAGGACGAACAGATTTTTCAAAAATCCATCGACCAACGCCCGGTAGATGAATCCTATGTTTTTTATGAAGGTCCGCCTTCGGCAAATGGAAAGCCCGGCATTCACCACGTCATGGCACGTACGGTAAAAGACATGTTTTGCCGCTACCAAACCCTCAAAGGTCACCGCGTGGAACGCAAAGGTGGCTGGGATACCCACGGCCTGCCGATCGAACTCCAGGTGGAAAAGGAACTGGGCATTACCAAAGAAGATATCGGTAAAAAAATATCGGTGGATGAATACAACCAGGCCTGCCGCTCTACCGTGATGCGCTACAAAGACCTGTGGGACGATATTACCCGAAAAATGGGCTATTGGGTGGATCTGGACAAACCCTATATTACCTTCGAAAACAACTACATCGAATCGGTTTGGAACCTGATCGAAATGTTGTACCATAAAAAAACACCATCCGGCCAGCCTTATTTATATAAAGGTTTTACCATTCAGCCGTTTAGTCCGGCGGCAGGGACAGGATTGAGTTCGCATGAATTAAACCTTCCGGGATGCTACAAGGAAGTGACCGATTTGTCGATTATTGCCATGTTTAAGGTAAAAAACGACGAAAATTCGGCATTCCTGTTTTCCGAAGCAGATGAAGACGTGCGGATCATGGCCTGGACCACCACGCCCTGGACCTTGCCCTCCAATGTGGCTTTGACGGTGGGCCCGGAAATCCATTATGCTAAAGTGCGTACGTTCAATCCGTACACAGCGGCGCCTGTAAGTGTGATTTTGGCATCCGACCGTATTTCGGCGTATTTCAATCCCGAAAACGCCAGTTTGCCCATGGAGCCGCATGATATCGCGGCTAAAAATCCGGCGATTCCATACCGCATCGACCGCACTTTTTGGGGAAAACAAATGCTGGGACTGCATTTTGAGCAACTCATGCCTTATGTAACCTCGCCCGAACTGGAAAAAGATGGCTTCCGCGTAATTGGCGGCAATTGGGTTACGACGGAAGACGGTACCGGTGTGGTGCATACCGCTCCTTACTTTGGTGCGGATGACTTCAAGGCCTGCAAAGAAAACGGTGTGCCATTTATCGGAATCATGGATGACAAAGACCGCTTGCAGCCTTTGGTGGATCGCCAGGGCCGGTTTGTGCCAGAAGTGACCGATTTCGCGGGTATGTACGTGAAAGCCGATTATTACCCTAAAGACGTTACCGCCGATAAATCCTTTAAATCGACCGATTTGTTGATCAGTTTGAAACTGAAAGACGAAGGAAAGGCCTTTAAAATTGAACGATACAAGCACAATTATCCCCATTGCTGGCGGACGGATAAACCCGTGTTGTACTACCCGCTGGATTCGTGGTTTATCCGCGCCTCTGCCGCCAAGGAACGCATGGCAGAATTGAACAAAACCATCAACTGGAAACCGGAATCAACCGGAACCGGGCGTTTTGGACAATGGTTGGACAATTTGCAGGACTGGAACCTGAGCCGTTCGCGGTATTGGGGCATCGCGTTGCCCATCTGGCGTACCGAAGACGAAAGTGAAGAAGTGTGTTTTGGCTCTGTGGAAGCCCTGAAAGAACGGGTACGCGAGGCCAATTATAAAATCAACACCCGCGAAGGCCAGGAAGCCTTATCACAATCTGAAATAGAAGCCATTATAAAGGGGTATGACTTAATCAACCAGCCCGATTTTGACTTGCATCGGCCATATATTGACCAAATTGTATTGTTAAGCACCGACGGCGCGCGTCCAATGTACCGCGAGGCAGATCTGATCGACGTTTGGTTCGATTCGGGCTCGATGCCTTATGCGCAATGGCACTACCCATTTGAAAACCAGGAAAAATTCCGGCAAAACTTCCCGGCCGACTTTATCGCGGAGGGCGTAGACCAAACTCGGGGCTGGTTTTACACCTTGCATGCCATTGCCGTGATGTGTTTTGATTCGGTTGCGTATAAAAACGTGGTATCCAATGGATTAGTGTTGGATAAAGAAGGCAATAAAATGTCGAAATCGAAGGGAAATGTGGTGGATCCGTTTGAAACCATTGCCACCCATGGCGCAGATGCCACCCGCTGGTATATGATTTCCAATGCTGCTCCTTGGGAAAACCTGAAATTTGACCTGGGCGGTATTGTAGAAAGTCGGAATAAGTTTTTCGGCACCTTGTTCAATACCTACAATTTCTTTGCCCTGTATGCCAATCTGGACCAATGGGCGATGGACGAGCAAAATGTGATGCCGTATTCGGAACGCAGCGAACTGGACCGTTGGGTCATTTCCAAATTATACAGCTTGGTGGCAGATTATCGCACTGCGATGGACGATTACGAACCAACCAAAGCCGCGCGTGCCATTGAAACCTTTGTAGATGAGCATCTTAGCAACTGGTACGTGCGCCTCTCACGCCGGCGTTTCTGGCGGGGCGATATGGGTGCCGACAAACGTGCAGCCTACGAAACCTTGTATGAATGTTTGATGGTCACCAGTCAATTGTCGGCCAGTCTTGCACCCTTCTTTTCTGACTGGTTGTACCGCAACCTCACCGCGCCCGTGCGCGAGCAAGCCAAACACCACCATACGCCCTTGCGCCATGAATCGGTGCATTTGACCGATTTGACCCAACCAGACGCCTCCAAAGTGGATCTTGATTTGGAGCAACGCATGGATTATGCACAACGCATTTGTTCGCTGGCGCTGAGTATCCGCAAAAAGGAAAAATTGCGGGTGCGTTTGCCGCTGCAAAAAATCCTGTTGCCCGTATTGGATGCTTCCTTTATCGCCGCAGTGGATGGGGTTAAAGACCTGATTTTGAGTGAAATTAACGTAAAAGAAATCGAATATATCACTGATGCAAGCGGATTGTTGAAAAAGGGTGCCAAGGCCAATTTCAAAACCTTAGGTGCCAAACTGGGCAAAGACATGAAAGCCGCTGCCGATTTGATTGCGGCCTTTACCAATGAGGAAATCAATGCTTTGGAAAAAAGCGGACAACACGCGGTGCATATTGCCGGGACAGATTATGTGTTAACGCCAGATGATTTGATTGTAACTACAGAAGACCTGCCAGGATGGAAAGTTGCCAATGATGCAGGATTGACCGTTGCCTTGGATGTGACCATGACTGAACAATTGCTTGCAGAAGGAACCGCACGCGATTTGGTGAACCGCATTCAAAACGTGCGCAAGGAGCAAAACTTCCAGGTTACCGACCGGATCGTAGTTACTCTTGAAAAACATCCGGCCATTTTGGATGCCGTTGCGCAGTTTGCCGATTATATCAAAGCAGAAGTGCTCGCCGAATCCATCATTTTGGAAGAACAACTGGAAGCCGAAAAAGTGGAACTGAATGATCAGGTAAGTTTGGGTATTTTGGTTTCTCTGAATTGAACGATATTTTAATGTCTAGTGCCGCTGGGGTGGCAGAAACCACGCCAGCGGTATAACTCCATTTTTTACTTTGATTTCTCCTGTAAATAGATTAAAATATGAAATACACCTTCACAATCTTACTTTTTCTCCAATTCATGTGCGCTACCTGCCTACACGCACAAAGCGAACCCTCCATACATTTCTCCTTTAACCACCTCGCCTTATCCGTCAAAAATGTAGATCGTTCGGCCGAGTTTTATGCGCGTGTGCTACACCTGTCGGAAATCACCAACCGCACCCAAAAACCAGGTATTCGTTGGTTTTCGTTAGGCGACGGTAAAGAATTACACCTTATTTCCACCATTCCCGGGCCCGTACAGATCAACAAAGCCGTGCATTTCGCCTTTACCACCCCCGATTTCGAGACCCTGGTGCAATTGTTGATCAAAGAAAAAATTCCTTATTCCGACTGGCCGGGCGTTGTCAACCAGATTACCACCCGGGCCGATGGGATACGTCAATTGTATTTTCAGGACCCAGATGGGTATTGGATTGAGGTGAATAGTGCGGAGTAGGTTTCATTTATTTACCAGAATTGAAACATTTTGAGCCGCAACTTCGTTGTTTGTCAAAAAGTTAAAATACGATTAATCGCAATTAAAAACTTGGAAAAAACATCTTTTTTTCATTTATTTGCATAAAAAAGTAGATTATGACAACGGACTTAAAGTTATTTGGGAAAATAATTGCCTTACCTCCTGCCTTAAAAGAGGAGGCATTAAAATATATTCATTATCTTCAATTTTCACAAAACCAGGAAGTATCCGATAAAAAGATAAAAAAAACTCCTAAAGCGGGCTTTAGTCATGTTAATTTTATCATGTCTGAGGATTTTGATGCACCATTGGAGGACTTTAAAGCATATATGGAATGAATTTGCTGTTGGATACGCATGCATACATTTGGTTCTCTTCGAATAACCGTGAATTGAGCAGCACAGTTAAACGTATGATTGAAGACAGTGAAAATAATTCTTATGTCAGTATAGCCTCTTTGTGGGAAATGTCAATAAAAATCAGCTTAGGCAAATTATCCATTGACAAGGATTTCAAGTATATTATTCAGGATTTGACTGAAAGTGGAATAAATCTTTTGCCGATTTCTTTTGACCATATTTTAATGAGTAGCGTGCTTCCTTTTCACCACAGAGACCCGTTTGACCGAATTATTGTTGCTCAATCTCTGTGCGAAGGGATGAAATTATTGAGCGTTGACTTGATTTTTGATCATTACTCAAGTGATAGAATCTGGTAATGTCCTCCCTGATCGCCCAAGCCCAGCCTAAATGTAGAATTGCTTTTTAAAAACAAGACAAATCCTACAAAATAAAGAAAATCATAAGGCAACGAAAATTATTTCCCACTTCCTTCGTTTCTTCACCCTACGAAATCATCATCCGCCTTTTACCTATGCAAAAATCAGTAGATATGGAAGCGCTTACCCGCTATGTGGTAGCCGAAAGCGCTTTTATCGAACAATTGAATGCCGTTACAGCCGAAGTCATTGTGGGTCAACACGCTATGCTCGAACGCCTGCTGATCGGTCTGCTTACCAAGGGCCATATTTTGCTCGAAGGCATGCCTGGCCTCGCTAAAACCTTAGCCATCAAAACCTTGGCCACTGCGGTCGATGCCAAATTCAGCCGGATTCAGTTTACACCGGATCTGTTGCCTGCTGACGTGGTAGGTACAACCATTTATAACCCGGCATTGGCGGAATTTACCATCCGGAAAGGTCCCATTTTTGCTAATTTTGTGCTCGCCGATGAAATTAACCGCGCCCCTGCCAAAGTGCAAAGCGCGCTGCTCGAAGCGATGCAGGAACGCCAGGTAACCATTGGCAACGAAACCTTCAAACTCGATGATCCGTTTTTGGTGCTTGCCACCCAAAACCCCATCGAACAAGAAGGCACCTATCCTCTACCGGAAGCACAAACCGACCGTTTTTTGTTAAAAGTAAAAATCGGCTATCCAAATATGGAAGACGAACGCACCATTGTGCGCCGCAACCTCAATGATGAAGAAGTACTGATAAAAAAAGTGGTGTCCGTAGAAACCCTGCTCAAAGCCCGCCAGGCTGTGAAAAAGGTGTATATGGACGAAAAAATTGAACAATATATCCTCGATATCGTGTTTGCTACCCGCGAACCGGAAAAATATGGTTTGCAACAATTGCGGCCGCTTATCGGATACGGCGCCTCTCCGCGTGCAAGTTTGGCCCTCGCCAAAGCATCCCGCGCGGTGGCTTTTATCAATCGTCGTGGTTTTGTAACACCCGATGATGTACGCGCCATTTGCCCGGATGTACTCCGGCATCGCATCGGGCTGACCTTCGAAGCCGAAGCCGAAAACATCACCCAGGAAGATGTCATTGCAAAAATTCTGGGCACCATTGTGATCCCTTAGAGCGTGTTATCCATTGTAAAAATTGAATTTTATCCCAACACACATGGATTCCACTGAATTACTCAAAAAAGTACGGCGCATAGAAATAAAAACGCGGGGCTTGAGCAGTCACCTGTTTTCGGGCGGCTACCACAGCGCGTTCAAAGGGCGGGGCATGTCGTTCAGCGAAGTGCGGCTGTATTACCCGGGCGATGATGTGCGTGCGATCGACTGGAATGTGACGGCCCGTACCGGCGACCCGTATGTAAAAGTATTTGAAGAAGAACGGGAAAACACCGTGATGCTATTGGTAGATGTGAGCGGTTCGGCCGTTTTTGGAAGCCACACGCAGTTTAAGGCCGAGTATTTGACCGAATTGTGCGCGGTTTTGGCTTTTTCGGCCATTGCCAACAACGACAAAGTGGGCGTTTTACTGTTTTCTGATCGCATCGAGTTGTATATCCCGCCCAAAAAGGGTCGCCAGCATATTTTGTTGATCATCCGCGAGATTTTGACCTTTAAACCCGTAGGCAAAGGGACCGACATTGGTGCGGCCATGCGGTACATCCACAATGGTTTGAAAAAACGCTGTGTTTGTTTCGTTTTATCCGACTTTTTAGGCACCAATTACGAAGAAGCCATGCGGGTGCTCGCGCGCAGGCACGACCTGATTGGATTACACTGTTGGGATCCATTAGAGCGCGATTTGCCCGATGTGGGCGTTTTGCGGGTCGCAGATGCCGAAACGGGCGCCCAAACCTGGGTAGATACAACCAGTACGCGGTTGAGACGCCAATATTGGCAAACGTTCGAGGCCCATACGCAATCGACCCAGGCACTTTTTCGCCGCGCCGGGGCCGATTTCCTGAGTTTGTGTACCAACCAGCCCTATGTACACGAATTGCTCAAGTTTTTTGCACAACGTTCCAAAGTGATCGCACATGGATAAGGCGCGCGCGTGGATACCTATATATATAGGCGTATGGATGGTCGCCCTGTTATGTTGTAGTGATTTGCAGGCTCAATTGACCGCCAACGCCAATTTCAATCCAGCCCGCATTGAAACAGGCGACACATTTTCCTTGCGCGTCTTGGTAACAGGCACCAATTCCGAACCCCAACCTGTAGATTTTAAGCCTTGGGCAGCGGTATTTCAGGGAAACAACGTACTATCGCATACCGGCTGGCGACGCTCAGGCACCCAATGGGTGCAGCAATTTACCCTGATTTGTTTCGACAGCGTGCAAATGGAATTGCCGCCTTTATTGATAAAATCGCATTTAGGAGAAACATTTCCCACCAATGCGCTGCAACTGGATGTATTTCCCACCAAAGCAGGCTCCGAAATCGGCGACATGGACAGTATTCGGGAAATTATCAGGGAACCGGCCAACTGGACAGACTTCTGGCCCTGGTATGTGGGAGCGTGTGTGTTGTTGTTAGTGGCCATGCGTTACCTTCGAAAACCCAGACGCCCAAAACCACAAATCATAAAACAACCCGATACACCTGTTGTACCCGCCATCCCAATCCACATGATGGCTTTGCAACGCCTGGCGGAGTTAGAAAAACAAAAAGCCTGGACTAAAGGCCCCATCAAAGCATATTATGTGGAATTGAGCATGATTGTGCGCGAATATCTGGAAAAACGTTTTCAAATACCCGCGCTGGAATCGACGACTTCCGAAACCAAGCAAATGCTTGCCCATGTGGGGGTACCAACCGAACTGCTGCAAAGTATCGAAAAATTATTGGCACAAACTGATTTGGTAAAATACGCCAGCCATATTCCGGCCGCCGATACCCACTTGAAAGCCCTTCACCATGCCCAAACCATTATTGAAAAAACCCACGCTTAATTTGTTCATCAACCCAAGCATCCTGTGACATTTGCCCAACCACTTTGGCTTTTACTGTTGTTATTGCTGCCTTTGCTCATTTATCAATACCGAAAGGCGGCCAAACAACGGCATGTAACCTTGCAGGTTTCGCGCCAATCGGCGATGAAAGGGGTGAAAACATGGGTGGTCTATGCGCGCAGCTGGTTGCAAGGCGTGCGTTGGGCCGTACTGGTTTTGCTCATTGTTGCGATGGCACGGCCACAAAGCGCCTGGCACGAAGAAAAAATAGAAGCCGAGGCAATTGACATCATGCTGGCCATGGATGTATCGCCCAGTATGCTTACCCAGGATTTTGAACCCGATCGCATGACCGTTTCCCAAACCATGGCCATCGATTTTATCAGCCGCCGACCGTATGACCGTTTGGGATTAGTGGTATTTTCGGGTGGCGCATTTACCCAATGTCCACTCACCGATGACCGGCGTATCATACAGGCCTTTATCAAAAACTTGCAAGTAGGCCGATTAAAAGACGGAACGGCCATTGGCATGGGGTTGGCGACCGCGTTGAACCATTTGAAAGACAGCGAGTCGCAGAGCAAAGTGATTATTTTGATGACCGATGGGGAAGACAATGCGGGCAGTATCCATCCTTTGGAGGCCGCCGCCATCGCAAAAGCGCTCAATATAAAGGTGTACACCGTAGGAATTGGGTCCGACGGGGTGGTGCAATCACCCGCATATCAGCGACCAGACGGTTCATTTGTGTTTGTGGCCCGCAACATGAGTTTCGACACCAAATTATTATCGGATGTAGCAGATATCACGGGGGGCAAATTTTATCGGGCGCGTACCGCCGACGATTTGGCAGGCATTTACAAGGAAATCGAGCAGTTAGAAAAAACAAAAGTGTCGACGACCGTAATCATCCGTACGTCTGAATTGTTTTTCTGGTTTTTAACCATCGCCCTTTGTTTGCTCATCCTGGAAATGCTGTTGCGCTGGGGCCCCTTGCGGGTGATTACCGTTTAAGCAATGCAAAAAACCAGGGAATTCCCTGAAAAATGCACGGAAAAGAATCTTAACAGCACAATTCGGAAAAAAATGCTGCGTTTCCTTTAGAAGTTTGCAAATAAACGCGACTTTTCGGCGGAATTCAATGGATATGAGCAGATTTTTAACGGCATTGTTGGTATTGGTAGGGACGGTAGTCTCCGCCCAGGATCCAGTATTCTCGCAGTTTTATGCTGTACCGATGCAGTTCAATCCAGGATTTGCAGGCAGCGCTTTTGCGCCTCGAATGGGATTTATTTACCGCAACCAATGGACCGGTTTTAACAGCGCGTATCGGACATATGGTGCTTTTTACGAGCAAAGTCTGGACCGGCTCAACAGCGGGATTGGATTTAATTTAGAGGGCGATAATGCGGGTAATGGGATTTTAAAAACAACCCGTTTTTCGGCGGTTTATGCCTATCGTTTGCATTTGAGTGATCAATTAGACCTTCGATTGGGCGTAGAAGCCGGTTTGCATCAAACCAATTTAAATTGGGACAAATTGATTTTTCCCGATCAGGTAGATGCTTTAAACGGAATAACCTATAATAGTGATGAGTTGCGGCCCGATATTTCGAGTCGTTCTAGTCTGGATATTTCAACTGGATTACTTTTGCTCAGTGAAAAATTCTACCTTGGCGCCGCAATGAAGCATTTGAATACACCAAGGGAAGGTGTGCTGGTAATAAATGACAATATTGAGCGTGGTTTGCCGATTCGGTATGTGTTGCACGGCGGAACAGAACTGATTGTTAACAAGGGCAATAAACTTCACCCCCCCTCGTTTATTTCACCGAATTTCCTTTTTGTTTCACAAGGTCCGTATCAACAACTCAATATTGGCGCGTATGCTGGCTTGGGTTCCATTTTTTGCGGATTATGGTTCCGACACACCTTTAATAACGCCGATGCTGCGATTTTGATGGCTGGATTTAAAGAAGGGGTGTTCAAATTTGGGTTAAGTTACGATGCGACCATTTCAGGTTTAAGTAACCGAGCCGGAGGGACGTTCGAGTTTTCATTAGGCATTTCATTAGATCAAAATGAAAACCTAAAAAAGAAAAAAAAGCGTGCTGACCTCAATGACTGTTTAAGGATGTTCCAATAATTTCAACTACATTCAATAAATTTGGTGCAATTGGAATTGCGAAAAGTTTTATTTGCCTACATTTGCTGCTCATTTTTCAAAAACTGCTTTTAATACAATGAAAAAAACTCTCATTCACGGGTTAAGCTTTATCCTGCTGGTCTTCATGCTGGCTAGTTGCGGACGCAAATCTGAAAGCTCTACGACTACCGGTTGGAAATACAACGACCAGAAATGGGGTGGCTTTGAAAAAACTGACTACGAGGGCCAGGAAACAGGTCCAAATCTCGTTCTGATCGAGGGCGGTACCTACACCATGGGTCTGACGGATCAGGATGTTACCTACGAATGGAACAACGTTCCACGTCGTGTTACCGTATCTTCCTTTTATATGGACGAAACGGAAGTGCGCAACATCGACTATCGTGAATACCTGTACTGGGTAGACCGTGTATATGCTGCAACTTATCCAGAAGTTTGGAAGCGCGCTTTGCCTGATACGCTCGTTTGGCGTTCAGAACTCGCGTACAACGAGCCTTTGGTGGAGTACTACTTCCGCGACCCTGACTACGATGAGTATCCGGTAGTAGGTGTAAACTGGAGACAAGCATCCGAGTATTGCAAATGGCGCTCAGACCGTGTGAATGAGATGATTTTGGTTAAACGCGGCATCATTGATCCAAACGTAGATCAGAAAAATGAAAACAACTTCAACACGGATGCTTACCTCGTAGGTCAATACGAGCCAAGCGTGCGCAAGAACTTGCCAGATCAAAAAACAGGTGGCGAACGCCGCGTACGTCGTGAAGACGGTATCCTGTTGCCTGAGTACCGCCTGCCTACAGAAGCAGAATGGGAATACGCAGCATTGTCGCTCGTAGGCAACCAGGCTACCAGCAAAGATGAGTTGATCAGCGATCGCCGCATCTATCCTTGGAACGGCAACACTGTACGTTACCAAAAACGCAACAAATACCAAGGCCACATGCTTGCTAACTTCAAGCGCAGCGGTGGTGACTATGGTGGTATGGCAGGCGCTTTGAACGACAAAGCATTTACGCCATCCCCTGTATTGTCTAACTGGCCAAACGATTTCGGTCTGTACAACATGGCGGGTAACGTAAATGAATGGACAGCCGACTTGTATCGTCCAATGACGACATCAGACTTGGTTGATTCACGCAACCAAGACTTGAACCCATACCGTGGTAACATTTTCAAAACCAAAGAATTGGACCCAGAAACGGGTTCTGCTGTAGCAAAAGACAGCCTTGGTCGCTTGAAATATGCACTGATGGATACCACTTCTACCGCTCTGCGTGATAACTACAAGCGTCCAGAAGAATTTAACTACCTCGATGGTGACAAAGAATCTTTGGTGGAATACCGCTATGGTATCAGCACCCTGATCAGTGACCATGCACGGGTAATTAAAGGTGGCTCTTGGGCCGACCGCGCGTTCTGGTTGTCGCCTGGCACACGCCGTTACTTGGAGGAAGAAAAAGCAAGCCGTACGGTAGGTTTCCGTTGCAGCATGACCCGTAAAGGTTCACCAACCAGCAACGAAGAGCCAGAAGGTAACTACTTCAAAACCAAGAAGAAGAAAACCAAACGCCGTTACGATTAGGATATAGATTGGAAACATTTGTCTGCAAGCAAAACGCACTGTAACATGCGCAATGCCCATGAAAATGTTTCTGCTAGAAAACGGGAAGACGCCTTGTCTTCCCGTTTTTATTTTTTTAAAACACTTCCTATACGCTGTGTTGAAACAGTTTCTTAGGTTTGAGGCCAATTTGTGCATACCTTGAAAACGATTGAGCAACTTTACCAGCTTTACCTCCAGCATCCTGTTGTGAGCACCGATTCCCGTAATTTACCAACGGGCTGTATCTTTTTCGCCTTGAAAGGTGCCAACTTTGATGGCAATCTGTTTGCTGCCAAAGCGCTGGAGGCCGGTGCCGCTTATGCCGTGGTAGATGATCCGAATTTAAAAGGTGATCACTTGTTTCAAGTACCCAATGTGCTCGAAGCCCTGCAGCAACTCGCCTTGTTCCACCGGCGGCATTTCGAAATTCCAATCATTGCGATTGGCGGCTCGAATGGTAAAACCACGACCAAAGAACTGGTTTCGGCCGTACTCAGCAGCCATTACCCCTGCCATTTTACGAAAGGCAATTTCAACAACCATATTGGTGTGCCGCTTACGCTTCTGTCCATGCCCGATGATACCGAGGTGGCTGTGATTGAAATGGGCACCAACCAGCCGGGCGACTTACAGGAACTATGTAGCATTGCGGCACCTACCCATGGCTTACTGACCAATATCGGTAAAGAACATCTGGAAGGTTTTGGGGACCTCAATGGCGTAAAAAAAGCGGAAGCCGAACTTTACCATTATTTATCACGCCACAAGGGCTGTGTTTTCCTCAATTTATCCGAAAAATACCTGCGCACACTTGCTCGTCATAATCAACGCAAAGTGCTGTATCAGCAAGCCGGAACAGCCGTTGTCGTGCCTGGCACCATCGAAATTCAGTTAAGCAGCGAAAATCCATTCATTACCGCTGGCTTTACTTCCGATGCGGGCGAATGGGTGAGCGTACAAAGCCAACTGATTGGGAAACATAACTTTCAGAATATCATGACCGCTATTGCATTGGGCATTTATTTCAAAGTGCCCGCAGCAAAAATAAAAGCGGCCATTGAGGCATATACTCCCAGCAATAACCGCTCGCAATTTATTCGAGAAGGAAACAAGGTGATTTTACTGGATGCCTACAATGCGAATCCATCCAGTATGATTCCAGCGCTACAAACCCTACAACAATTTGATGCGAAATATAAAATCGCGATATTAGGAGATATGCTGGAATTGGGAGCCGATAGTGATAAAGAACATCAGGCCATTTTGCGCTATGCTGCCCGGCTGAAGCTCGATCAAATTGTGCTGGTTGGTCCTGAGTTTGGTCAAACGCCCTATCAAAAATACAAGGCCCTGCATTTTCCGCACGTGGATCAAGCACGGGAATGGTTTCAACAGCGCGCTTTAGAGGACTGTATGATCCTGATTAAAGGTTCGCGGGGAATTCGCCTCGAAAAAGTACTCGAAAAAGCCTAGATCAGTCTCTGCGTACAACGAGCAGCTGTTGGTGTGGTGGTTGCTGACCGCCCTGCATCCGCACCTGATATACGCCCGACGGAAGTGTTGTTACTTCCAATTGGGCTTGTTTTTGTTCTGGCTCCAACTGCAATGCAAGCACATTTCGACCTTGTATATCAAAGAGTTGCAGATTTTCATACCCTTCCATTTCCCATTGAAAAAACACTGTATGCTGGGCGGGATTGGGGTACATTTCCCAAGTAGTTACAGCGCGATCGCGCGATGCCGTCTGGGCATTTGCAACCATTAGGTCCGGTGTATTCCCAGCACAGTCTGGCGCAAAGGTGCCACAAAAATGCAGTTTCCCTATTTTTACATCGGGCATGCCTGCCTTTCCTTTGGGTACGTTTTTTTGAAAATACAGCTTTTTAACCGGCTCTATCGGCATGTTTTTTACCAGACTGACCCACGTATTGCAACTATTGGGATAAAATGTGAGCAAATACTTTTTCTCCTTTGGGTTTAAACAAGTGCTATAGTATAAAGCAATCGGATCGCTGCCACTGTGGTGGTAAAATCGAATCGCATCCAGTAAAACGGGTTGATCAAACGTTGCGACCACTTCCGGTTTGGAACAGGCCGACCACAACTGGTGTTCGGGATAAATAAACGGCTGCCCGCAAGTACCTGTGGCATTATAAACATTGCAAAGGGGCAGTGTGTACGGATTTCCACCAATACAAGCACCTGGCTGTGCTTCCGGGCAAGTGTTGTTACTCGCATTGCCGCGATTTTCAATTAATAATTTGCAAAAATCGCTGGTATAGGTATCGCATGCATCGGCGGTGGTTAACTGCACACAAGGATTGAAGATACTGGATGTACTCGTGTTCGTACTTACACAAACAACACAAGGTACACGCGCGGCCACCCCGGCTGCATTTACAAACGACAGAAAAACAACATATTGTGTATTTGCCTTTAAACCTTCTATCAAAAGGCGGCCACGATCGGCCTGCAAACCCGTCATATAGGTTTGTACATACCCATTGCCCAATAAATCGGTTGTATTATACGATTGGCAGGTAGCATTATTCGCCAAATTACTTTTTTGAGCATAATATACATTCCAATGGCCCTTTGGCACATTAACCGGGTTCCATTCAAGTAAAACCCCATTGCAATAACTGGTTACGGTAGGTGTAGGCAGTGGGCAGGAAATAGTCGGATCGGTGGTATTTGAATTTAAAACAACAAAAACAGGAGTTTCGGAAATCAGTACAGTGGTATTGTTAAATTTGACTTGCCCGTTGCTTACGTTCCATGCTTTTTTATACCCCACCGCACTATTATCAGCCATTTGCACGATAGAATAGGAGGAAATATTGGTCAGTTCGGGCGCGCCAATCTGTTGTAGTAAGGTGTTGACCGGTAAGGTGAGCAAGCGATTGACCACCTTCGTAGCAGTGGGCGACCAAATGGCCAAAATGTGCGTATTGTTTTCTCCTTTGTAGTAATAAATACGGGGCGGGGTGCCACCATTATCAAATTGGATGTTCAAACTTGCATTTAAATCTTTGGCAAACCGGGTATTTCCCAACACATTTTTCAGGGTTTGCACATAATACCAGGCGCGTTTTGGGTGAAAATTGCGGGTAACCAAACCGCAATGGGTGAATAAACCGCCCCCGGGACTCCATTGAAAACCTTCGCCATACGGGGCTTCATCGCGCAAATCGAAGGAAGCGACTTTATTTAATACCAGTGTTTGGGTGCCATTTTGATATTCCACGGCAGAAAGTTCCATGTACGCCCGCACCAACCATTGCGATTGGGTCGTAAAATAGGACTGAAGGCCCGAACTTAACTGCGCTTTGATGGGCGAATTATTGTTCGAGTCATAACCAAATTCAGTGAGCCAGTATTCCATGGTGGGCACCGTGAGCTCTGCTTTGATCGCTGGTTCGGTCACGCCATCCAGTAGTTTTTCAAAAAAACGTTGGTATCGTTCCTTTAATTTACATTGTTCGGGGCTTAATCCACGGGTATTTAGGCCAAAATAGTCGTAAGTATCCCAAATAGATGGGTTATCAATGTAGGCAGCCCCCAAATCAGACACATTGCTGCAATAATGGTGTAAGTTGAGTACATCAAAAGGGATTTTTTTAGTTAAATTGCTTTGGGCCGTGCGCAATGCATACGAAGCATTCAACAACTCAATGAGGTATCGTCCGCGGAAATCAGAGAGCCCGCCCATGACCACCTGAATACTCGAATCAATATTTTTGACCCCTAAAAAACGCGAACTGTTATCCGCAGCCCGAAAATTGGCAGAAGATCCTCCCCCATCGTACGCTGCGTGAAGCAATGCGGCATATTGTGTTGGCATCATTTGATACACAGCCTCGGGGGTATTGCGCAGTGCATCGTCGTACCACCATTTATCCGGCTCATTGCCCATTTCCAGGTATTTCAAAAAGCCCATTCCTGACTTTCCGGCACCTAAAATATCACCATCCGCAACGGTATTATTCAACAAATGACAATAATCAGCAAGGGCGGGGTTGTTACATACGGACCTGTTTCCGTATCGCATGGCAAACAAGGACACCCATTTGGTGTAATCCAGGTAAGTTTCGGGTGCATTTTGGTCCTGACTGCCCGCCGATTTGCAAATTGGTTTTTGCTCTTGCAGCACGGCATCATATTGCATCAAACCAATCATTTCCGGTGCCAGTCCTTTCATGCTGGGCGATACTTTTTGCGACAAAGTCTGGTAAAAATGGTCATAATTGATCACACCGGCCAGGCTATTACTCGGGTTGAAACGCAACAAATTGGTGGGGCAATTGGGGATATGATCGGAATCGAACCCGGTATCATCCGACCATTCGTGGTATTCGCGTACAAAATCAAATTGTTCCAGCAGGGTAAGATCATCCGAAGCGCGTGCGTTTATGCCGATAAAATCTTTCATCAGCGGGCGCGGGTTCTTATCTTGCGCGTTCAAAACAAGTTGAGCACAAACAAATATTCCGACGACAAGCAGGGTGCTTTTCAATTTTGGCATACATGGGTATCAGAGATGAAGCGAATGATTAATGCAGCGTAAAGCATAAAGTGAAAGATACCGGCGTGCTTACAAATGCTGCATGCACTTTTGGTGTAAATACCATGCCATTAAAATGTAACAGAGGGAAATAACCAGCAATTATGCCGATTCTGCAACAAACCGATCAAATACGAACCGAGGCACAGCGCCTGGGATTTGATTTTGTGGGGTTTGCCAAGGCAGAACGGTTAGATGCGGAAGCGCGTAAATTAGAACAATGGCTGCACCAGGGGGCACATGGGCAAATGGGATATATGGAAAACCATTTTGACCTGCGTGTAGACCCTACCCTGCTGGTGCCCGGCGCAAAGACGGTGATTTGTTTGGCCTATAATTATTTTACAGAGGCCCTCCAAGAAGACCCGGAAGCACCGAAAATTAGCAAATATGCCTATGGAACCGATTATCATTTGGTAGTAAAAGACAAACTGAAAGCGCTATTTCAGTACATGCAGGATACTTTTGGGGAAATTGATGGTCGTTGTTTTGTAGACAGCGCGCCCGTGATGGAGCGGGAATGGGCGCAGCGGGCGGGTTTGGGCTGGAATGGGCGCAATACACTCACCATCCATCCAAAGCGCGGTTCTTATTTCTTTTTGGCAGAAATTATTTGTGATTTGCCCTTGTTGTACGACGATCCGATCCGCGATCATTGCGGCACTTGCCGGCGATGTATAGATGCTTGTCCCACCGAAGCCATCGCACCGGAAGGTTATTTTTTAGATGCTTCCAAGTGTATTTCCTACCTGAGCATTGAATTGCGCGCCGAAATACCCTCGGAATTCAAAGATCAAATGCAAAACTGGATGTTTGGCTGCGATGTTTGCCAGGACGTTTGCCCCTGGAATCGCTTTGCAGAAC
>Ga0247840_10003133_pt1 | contig 28375 bp, 20 predicted proteins | sample LaCruzMarch2015__FD_192404 | JGI IMG/M metagenome (GOLD analysis project Ga0247840, IMG submission 192404) | Freshwater microbial communities from meromictic Lake La Cruz, Castile-La Mancha, Spain - LaCruzMarch2015_17m | ecosystem: Environmental > Aquatic > Freshwater > Lake | place: Spain...
GTCGTCCCAGTTCCACCTCGGTCCATAGATAATTGCCCACTTTCCGTCATACATAAACTCTACGTCTTTTCCATCCACAAACGCCTGCATTACTCGGATGGCTTCGATTGTTTGTTCGATGTTCATTTCTTCCCTTTCCATTTAACCACCAGATACCCAGTCACGACCACGCTGACGGCGGTAGTCACGATTAGGGCCATCATTAGGATGTCGTTCATACCCGCACCCCCACCTTGGTTTCCTCGTAGATACGAGCGTGTGCTAGCTGCCTGACCCCGCCTCGGATCTTCTGCAACACAGCTGCGCGCTTCACCGTGATCTCGACCAGGTCTGGATGCGCCTGCGCAAACGCCTTCAGGTCGAGAACGTCGAAGTTCCATTCCTCCCTGACGACTGTCCCGGAAACCTTCGGCCGCTCGGTGACCACTGGCAGATTGGCCTGTCGTTCGGCAGCTGCTGCGCGTTCGGCAGCTGCGGCTTGCTCGGCTGCAACCCGGCGCGCCTCTGCTGCGGCGCGTTCACGTTCGTTGACTGCGGCTCTCTCAGCGCGTGCCGCTTCCTGCTGCTGCCGTGCGATCTCGGCTAGCCGTGCATTCTCCGCAGCTACTATCCGGCGCGCCTCCTCCTGGCGTTGGCGTTGAGCTTCGGCGTCGATCCGGCGCTGCTCTACCTCGTAGGCTGTCAGCATCGCAGTGATGCGAGCTATCTCAGCCTCGGCGCTGGCGTTGAAGTCCTTGGCGGCTCCGTCGATGCGGCGGCCAAGTTCGAGGACAGGCGCCTTGGCAGTCGTGCGTGACGACTCCACGGCTTTGGTGATAGCACGCAGGCCCCGGAGGGCATCAGCGCCTGCAACGGCCTGATTCTGGGTGCGGATTGTAACCACAAGGTGAGCGTTCTCGATCGCTTCGTCCCGGGCGGCGACTGCTTTTGGGTCGATTGCTATCTCGACTGAACCGACATTTCGTAGTGCTAGTGCGTTCATGGTGTTGCTTTGTTGATTACCTGCCAGATGGCGCTGTTCGATCTTCCGAATTTCTTTTCCAGTTCACGGTAGGTCCAAGTTGGGTTGTTCCGTTTGCATTCGATGATGGCCTTTCGCTCCTCATCGGTCATGCGCGACCAAGTGCCGGTGGTTTTCATGTGAATGACCGGCACCGGCGGCTGCTTCCCGAGCACCCGCTCGATTGATTCACGGGAGAGTTTCATCTTTAAGGATCCAGGTGGGTGACTGGATGATCTCGGTGGTATCACCGTTGTAGCCCGGCCATGAATCGGTGTCTTCACAGACCATCCACTGGCGGATCCACGACTGCCAGGTGGCGCTGGCCTTGTCGAGCGACTCGGCGCCCAGCTGGTACACAGCAACGGCGTAGGGGGCCACGTCTTCAACGCACACCCACTGCCATTCGCGGGTCTCACCGGTGATGTCCCGGTAAAGGTCGCGGTAGTAGGCGGCCTGCACGTCGTAGCGCAGCTGGCCAATCTGACGGCGGAATCCGTGCCTGCTGGCATCGCGGCACTTCTTGAGATCCACGATTACCGGCATGGACGTTGGCAGCCAGTCGATCAGGCCCTTGCGCTCGCAGCCATCGAACTCCCCGAACATACCGACCTGCGCCTTGCCGGGCTCGGCGAAGATTCGGCCGGCGACCGGGTGTTGGCGCACGGACTCAACCATGCGTTCGACGGTCTCGATGGCGTCCTGCTTGAACACGGTGACGCCACGCTCGGTCTGCTCATCTCGCCAGGCGCGTGCTTCCTTGGTCCGGTAGTCGTCGTAAGGCGACGTGGTCCAGAGGTACGGTGTCCCGAGGACCTTGTGATCCAGCAGACTGCCGATAGCCATGGCTTCGGTGGGCTCCTTCTCTTCCTCGAATCCTGCCGAGGCGTGCAGCGCAGATCTGGAGAACGCCTTAAGGCTGGAGATGTTGATCGCAGGATGGCTGCGGTATGTGGAAACGTCGATGGGGTGGATGAGTTTCATGGGTGGATCGAATCGGTATTCAGCGGTGCGCCAAGCGGGGTTTACCTTCATGCAATCGTGTTGGCCTTCTGGAACGCTCGGCCGATGCCGCGCTTGTTCCGGATCACCCAGTTCTGAATCTCTGCCGGCAGGTCGGCGACCGTGGGATAGGTGTCAGCATCGGGCCACCACTCAAGATCGGTAGCGAGCTTGGCCAGCTGCGCGTAGGTGATGCCGATCTGGGCCAGGGTGGACTCGGCGGTTTGCTCGGCGGGATCGACCGCAGGCAGTGGTGCCGGTGCCGGCTCAGGCGCAGCTGGAGTCTCGACGGGAGCGGGCGTTGGAGCGGGCTTGGGCTCAGTGAACACCGGCTCAACGGGGGCAGTCGTTGGAGCGGGTTCTGGGGCCGGCTCAACCACCGCGATGGCCTCGGGCTCCTTCTTGCGGCGCGGCGACTTAGGCTCGGGCGGCGTCGGTGTCACGTCCACGACAGACGCGGTGACCGTGGTAGCGACAGACGGCTGAACGACCTGCTGGGCCGCCGGAGTGTCGTTGACCTCTTCCGAGGTGTGCATACCCAACGCGATCTCTGGCGCGTAGGCGCGGGTCCAGAACGCAGCGGCGCGGTACTGGAGCATCTGCTCCGGCATGGTCTTCCACTTGGAACCGTTCTTGGAATACCAGCCTTCGGCCTTGGCCATGGCGATCGTCACCAGAGCGCCGACCAGTTCGAGGTTGCCCTCGCGCTCGACGGCGTAGGCGCGGCAGCCCCATTCATCGGCGCCTTCCTTACCGACCCAGCGGAACCGCATCGGGGAGAACCGGCCGCAGCTGTTGACGGTGGCGATCAGGAACGCAGCAGACCACGTGGGCTTGCCGTGGATGGGAACCATCGACTGCATCACGGCCATGACCGATGCGCCGATGCGCTGTGACAGTTCAAGCGCGATGATGCAGTTACCGAGGTTGGCCTCGCCCCGATAGGAATCGGGAACGAGCGTGCTAGACGCCAGGGCCTTGGCCATGCGCTGCACGGATACGAACGCGTTCTCCGAGGAGAAGGCGCTGAGAGGTTGCGATTGCTGTGTTGCGACAGGTAGGTTGCTCATACGGGGTCAACGTATGGCAAGTGGTGTCAGGTGTCTAGCAGAATCAGAACGAATTTTTCAGATTTGTTCGGGCATTTCTGCGAATGCGGTCTGAATTCTTGTCGATAAAATCCGCTGCTTCAGCAGGCGGGAGTGCTAGCAGACGCTTCGAGTTCTGCTCGATAAACTTGCGGTAACCCTGACCAACGGCCTGCTGGTATTGGTATTTCTCTTCGCGGGTCATCTCACGGCGAACGCCGTTGTCGTTGACCTTCACGGTGATCGCCGGAGTAGGCATAAATACGCCACGGCTAGCAAGTTGTCCGAGGGTGTTCCAGGCGGGATCGTCCTGGCGTTGGGTGACCCAGCGGCTGTACGGATACCGTTCGACGCGCACCGGTTCACCCAGCACGTTCAGGATCGGACCCGGCCCGATTTCACGACGGGCGAACGGCACCTGCTGAAGGAAGTATTCGTGACCCAACCCGCCGGGTTCGGCCTTGAAGATCGACGGGTCAGACCACGCATCGACTTCTTTCAGGATGTTCGGCACGAACGATCCACCCAGACGCGCCAGATAACGCGGCGCTGACTTCTCGACGATCTCGTTGGTGTCGTACTTGTAGGCGTTGGCGAAGCCCAGGAACTCCGTAAGACCAGAGATCGCGGAGGAATCCTTTACGATAAACAGGCCGGCCGTTGCTGCATCCTGAACCTTTCCGATAATGCTCTCCTGATTCCACTTCTCGGGCTCAAACAGCTGGCGATCTCGGAGTTCGCCAATGGCGCCCAGGAGACCGCCGAATCCCAGCTGGCGGTACGATATGTAGGTATCGCCGACGCGGATGGAATACGGCTGACGCCCTTCTGCTAGCAGCTGCTTGCGCTTGTTTGGATCGAGAGATTTAAACGACCCGGTGATATCAATATCACGATCCTCTTCCTTGTCATCGTCACCGAGAAAGAGCGCAGCTGCTGTTGCACCCAGCGCGGTTCCGATCGTGGCCTTGGCCAGCAAGAGATCACGACGGGCAGGCGAGTATTGCAAACCGCCGGGCTGGTCAGACCTACCAGGTGCGGATTGATACCAGCGAAAGGCTGCGATTGGGGCCGCGTAGTTGAGAAGCTCGTTGGTGTAGTTGGCAGCGAAGCGAACGAAGTTGGTTCCGGTCAGGAACTTCAGTGCCGGGAACTTGCGCGACGCAGCGTTCAGACCCTCGTACAGAGAACCCATCACGCCCTGCGGAACTTCAGTAAACGTGACGGCCTCTCGGATGTCCTTCGAGGTCATCAGGATTTCCACCGGGAAACTCTCCTGGAGAATCTCGCGAGTCCGTTTGTTGACCAAGTCAGGCCGCGTGCCCTCGGCGATAGCGCGATCGCGGGCAGCCTGAACCAATGCCTTGTCGGGCAGCATTAGGTTTCGGGCAATCTCCGGGGTGAACTCTTTCTGGAGCGCGTAGGCCTTGGCTGCTCCATCGGACATCATCGCAGTGACGTGATCCAACGCCAGCATCAGGCGGCTCACGTACTTGAACTGACTGACACCCTTGGCAAACAGATTGCGAGATTCGCCCAGTCCTTCAAGTGCGTTGCCGGGCTGGTCTGGATTGAAGTTCACTGAGCGGTAAAGCTCGCCGCGCCAGAGCATCGGCCAGAAGTCTCGGAGACCTTCGTTAAGTCCCTTGAGTGCGGACTTGACGACTAGGCCGGCTTCCTTGCCAGACAGGCCTGCCAGCATCGCTGTGTTTAGCGCGCCGTTGAGAATGTTGAGCGCGTTGTCCACCTGCGTCCGGATGCCTGATAGCACGGCCGCGTACCAGTAATCGCGAAGCACATCAGAGAACCGCACGCCGCCTTCGCGGGCCATGAGGCGGAACATCTGCTGAATGATCTCGTTGCGATTGGTGCCCTGGGCGGCCTGAGCTTTCTGTGCTAGCTCGGTGAGTTTGCGAGCGGTAAGGCCATTGATTTCGGCCACACCGAACTCAGGCGCCACTGCATCACGGAACGCTTGGTCCCATAGAAGGAACGTCTCTGGACCGTCGTTGGTAATCTGATCGCCGGGTGTAGCCCTGGCGATATTGGCGTACTTCAGGATGCGCGGCAGAGAGCGTAAGAGTTTCTCGCGAGCGTCCGGCTTGACCGTCGGCAGCGGGATCTTCTTGCGGAACTCAGCGCGGAAGATTTGATTCCGCTTGTTCTCCCAAGCAGTGGTCAAGAGATTAGTGATCTCCGCAATTCCAGCTGGGCTCAGGTTACGTAACTTCGGATCGGCCAGGATAACCTGAAGCATCTTCTGACGCACAGAACCCTGGGTTTGTAGGGACTTGGTTAAGATATCACGCCACTTGATCTCGATGGGAGGGCCGCCGGGTTGACCGGGAACCTGCTTGATCTTCTTAAACTCGCGGGCGAACACATTGTCCGCCTGTTTCATAGCTTCTTTGACTTGGTCGATCGCCTCCTGGCCGGACTCGACAAGCCATTCGCGCACCTGCTGGGCAACGATCTCAGGGAACGGTATCTTGCGCTTCTGCTGTTCGTTCACTAACCGGCGATAGACCAGCTGCGGAACCATCCACGCGTAGCGAGCGAACGTCAGCTGGCGAGCGCGGCCCTGCTTACCGAAGTCAGAACCTGCCTGAACCAACGCAGCTGCAATGCGTGCTTGCAGGTTGAGTGCGCGTAGCAAGTCGATCGGATTCTTTGCGCGTGCGACCTCAAGCTCAGATCGCTGAAGCAGTTCGCCGCCAACGTATTCACGCAGAGCTTTGTCGATGTCGGCGCCCATGAAACCTTGAAACGCCTGCTCCAGGTTTCCTTTGTAGAAATCCACCCACTTACGGGCTTCGGATTGCCAGTTTTCATCGGTGTCTCGGGTTACGTCACCTCGGAATATGCCCCGCGATTCAACTCGCTCGGTGGGATTCGGAGGCTGCGGACGTTCAGGCGTTCCAGTAGGAATCTCCTGATTCGGGAAAGCCTTAATGTGCTCCTCGAAGTTAGCGGCAGTCTCTGCCTCGTTGCTCAGCTGAACCTGGGACTTGATGTAGTCCATGCCAGCATTGCGGGCGGAGACCCAGGACTTGGTGGCCTGATAGATGCGGAGTGCAATCTTCGTGGCTTGGAAAACTACGAAGTTAGATAACCCGGCTATGGCCTCGAATACCTTGCCCTTGGGATCGGTAGCGGCAATGACCTTCTTGAGTATGGCTTCGACCCGATCGGGTTTGGCTCCACGGATGTCGGCGGTGCTGGACTGAAACCGCTGACTCAGCGAGATGACGTTGCCGGCATTGTCGTAGGTGATGGGGTCAGCAGATTTAATTGGGATACCTTCCAATCCGACTTCTTTAAGGAGCCAATGTGTGATCGCATTCGCTGGAAACTCATCTTCAAACACCAACCAATCGTATCCTTTATTTCGGAGTTCTTCTTGTAATGAGAATCCTTTTGGACCCCACTTATTGTGAAGCGGATCGTGTGTGTATCCGAATCCATAATCTTTCCAGCTATCTAGTGTATTGTTCGACCCACGATCATTAATCCATTCTTTGACTTCATCCGTAATAATATTGTCAATTTTTCTAGCAAAGTCTTTAATACCGTCTACTCGCAATGACTTAGATGTATCTACATCATAAGCAAAAATGTTTGGGCCTCCAAATCCAGCACCATCTCTATATGCATTAGCCGTTGAGATTTCCTCACTGAAAGACTGTCCATCTTCTGCATAACCGCTGTCTGAGGCCCGATACAATCGAGTTTTTCCTGGAAGTCTTTCCTGAATCGCAACACCGCGATCAGGAACGTAGAACCCGCCATTCTCTACCAGCCCCGCCGCCTTCGCCGCCTCATCCACCATCCGCTGAGCTGTATCCATGTCACCAGCTGCAACAGCTGCGGCATATTCAGCATCTCGAATCAGTCGATCGGCTAGCTGGATGTCATCAGTAGGATCATTTGGAAACTGCTGCCTAGCCTGCGCGATGGCTTGGCGAATTGCTTTGTCAACCGCAACACCAACCTGAATCAGTCCCTTGGCAATTTGCAGTGCTAGCTTCGCCAGCGGCGTCAGAAACAACGGATCGGAGTACGAATTTTCTGACAGGCCTTTGCTGACCTTGTCGATGGCGGCGATTACCTTCTGGAGAGCGGCCTCGACGGTGTCGGGACGCCCGGTGTCTGGCTCGGAAGCCCACCTTGGGACCTCATAGCTTTCCATCCGGATGGGCATGATCAACCCTTTGACTCCAGGTGCCAGCAATACCCCCGCATCAGTGCGAAGTGACCGATCCTTTTCGTCGGCCACTAAAAGGTCAAACTCGGCAACACCAACACGCCGCATGGCTTGAACCAAGTCTGTCAGCCGGCGAATGTTGTACGATGTGAGAACCTTAGCTCCCTTGCGAACATTGTGTGAGTAGCTGGTTTTCCCCGGAACTTCGGAAAACAACCCAATGGATTCGTCTCGATTCTGAACGATTACAGCATTGGCTTCGCGATCGGGATTCTTGCTCGCAGCATCATACGCCGCCTGATACGCCTGAGTGAGGACACTGAATAGGCGTTCAGTGTTGATTTTTTTGGAAACCACAGTTGTGGTTTTCGGAATGACCTGATCGACGTTTGGGTACGCGGTGTCGAATGTTTTTGGTTTTCCGGTTTCATCGACGGTGATCGGATTGGCGGTCGTTCCGCCAGCGTTCATGTCTATCTGAAGCAACGTCTTGCCATCTGAAGCAACGATGCGCTTGCCGTCCGAGAAAATCGCCGTGAGAGGAGAATCCTCGCGTTCGACCGGGTCTGCCGCCATATCGGCTCCGGACTTTAGGGCGTTCTTGAGCGTCAAAGTTCCCAGGCGCAGTGCCTGCTTCGCCTCCGTCCGCGTCTTGGGCTCTCCACCAAGGGGACTCACCGGGAACTGCTTGGCAAGATCCTTGAAGCGCATCAGCCCAGCCTTGTAATTCAGCAGGGTGAACTCGCCGTCTCCGGGGACTGAGATCAGTATCTTCTCTGAGGTGGCCTCCTCGGGCGCCGCAGCGATTGCTTCGTCGATCTGTGCTAGCAAGAATTGCTTCTGCGCTTTCGGAGCTAACGGTTCGGTGCCCTGCTTTTCGGCAGGTGGCATCTTTACCTCTCGCGCTTGAGCGGGGGCAGGCTCAGTAGCGGGTGCGGTTGAGATCGGTTTGGTGGCCGTTGTCGTAGCAGGGGCAGGGACAGGCGCAGCTGGAGCGGTAACAGGAGCCGCCGCCGGAGCTTTCCGCCGGTTCTCCAACTCCATGTTCAGGTAGCCGGAAAACTCACCGAACGCGTCAGTCGTGTCCTCGGCGCTGCCCATGGACTTCTGAACGCGAGCAATCTCAGCAGCGTCGGTGGCTGTGATGTAGCCGGCGGCAAGGGCCTTCTTGACCATCGCACGCAGCTTGGCCGGCGATTCAAGATTCGTGATCGCGCCATCTACATCTTCAATGAATGCGGCGAGCTTCTCATTGGGATCGGCTTGGGGAGTGGAAGTGGGTGCAGGCGCAGGGGTTGCCTCAAACTTTGCGGTAACCTCCGCGACCTCTGATGCTATTTGAGACCTTACGGCGGCGCTTTCCGCGTCCGCGTTTTCGTTCCACTGTCTCAGTTTAACTTCGTGCTTTGCCTGCGCATCGTTTACTCGCTTGACCCAATTATTAAGCGCGCTCCTGGCGGCAGGGATTTTTGATGGATCCGTTTTGGAATCCTCAATGAGTTTCCTGTCCTCGGCAGAAAGTTTCGGTGAACGGAAAACTGGAGCCGGTGCGCGTTTTGGCGCCGGAGTAGACGCGGGAGTAGGGACAGGCGTAGGCGCCGGGGCCGAGACTGGCTTAATGGATACACGGCTTGCCAAGCGCCGCATCGAATTGATTTTTTCTTCTGGATTCTCAGCTTTTGAAAACTCTTCAGCAAAATTTAAGAAATCAGCTTTTCCAATCGTCGCGCCAGTTTTGTCGGCAACAACTCTTGCGTTTTTTACAACAGAATCTTCGAGGGTGAGCCGGGGTCCTTGACCGGTCGAAAAAGCATCCCATAAGGCCTCCCTCAGGTTTTCACCTATTGCAATACCAGCTTCGCCAATCTTACTCAAACCTGTCTTGGGGGTTGGCTTGGCTGTAACCTTCGCCGTAACCCTCACCTCCGGCATCGTAATCCTCACCGACGGCACAACCAACGTAGCCGGCTTCTGTGAAGTTCCGCCCTTTGTCTGCCTTGATAGCTGTTTGATTTGAGCGCGAACCTGAAGGCCGTGTTTGCGGACTTCCTCTGGGGTCATTCCTGATGTCTCGACTGCCCAGTTCAAGTAATCCGCGTCGCGCAGGGAGGGTTTTGCCTGCGTCACAATGTACGCGGCTAGATCGAAGTCGCTGTCAAATGCCGGCACGTACGTATCTAGCGAGAAGCTGTAGCGCGGCTTGGCTTCGGCAAGATCCTTAGGGAGCTTCGCGGATGTGGTAACCACCGGAGCGGGCGTAGGCGTAGGCGCTGGGGTGCGAACCACCGGAGTGGCGACGGGAGTAGGAGTCGGGGCGACAGGTGTGACCACCGCCTTAACCCCGCCCAACCGGGCACGGTAAGCCGCAAGAGTAAGAGCATCATCTTCGCTCAGCAGGCCGGCATCTTCGGCCGTGATTAGCTGATCGAGTTCATCCTGCTCGTCGGAGCGTAAGCCGGTTTCGGCATCGACAGTGGCGGCGGCAGGGGTCGGAGTGGTAGTCGGAGTGGAAGGGGTAGCAGCAACAACTGGGTCCGGAATGCCCATCGTCTGGTGCATCAAGGTTAACTCCGCAAGCTCATCTGGATTGATCGTGCCAGTATTAGCTTTTTTGCGGAGGTCATCCAAACGAACGATATCAACTTCAGGCGTGACAGGTGCAGCCTTAGATTTCGGCGGCGGCTTAGATGCAGGAATAACCTCCTCCTCCTGACCAGCTAAGCCGGCCTCCTGAGACGTCCGCATGACATCTTCGGCCGTGATCTCGGGCTCGCCCTCCTGCTGCGTATCTTCTAGCCCAGCCACGGTGGCGTTTGCACGCGGCAACGGGTTTGTCGGATCACCGCCAAGCGCTTCATTGGCGGCACCGGCTAACTTGGCATTACGCCGTGAACCAACGAGACCACCAACAATGCCTCCAGATAGGGAGCCAACAAAGCCCGCTTGTGCAACACCATCGAGCCATCCGCGTTCCGGATCATAGACCGCAGCGGCGGCTATATTTCCGCCAAGCTGTTCAGCGGATTCCTGAACAAACTCGGTTGCTAGCGCCTCTACCGCACCTCGGACACGTTCAGCGCCTGTGACTCCAAGGAATTTCCTTTGGTACTTGGCGGACTTGGGTACAAGACTTTCGGCAAGCCGCTCGCCGATGCCTCCGATCCGACCAGTTACAAAACGTCTCGCTACCTTAGGTGCTGCACCTAAAAAAAACTCAGTGGCGGCGCCAATCGGAGCAGTTGTGATGAATGCTTGAGTCTTCATCTGCTCGCGGCGGTCTTGAAGATCCGCAGCGACATCGTACTGCTGGCTAGCCATTGCCTCGGCAATGCGACGATTTATAGTAGTATCAGCCTCTTCAAATGCAGATTCACCTGACTGAAGTCCGTAAGAGATAGCGGCGCCAACCGGCCCAGCAATTACCGCAGCTGGCAGTGTGGCAACCATGCTTCCGATACCGCCCATAACCTGAGCGGGTGCGGTTTCTCGAACGCCGGGAAGCCCGGGGTAGGTTTCTTTCCCGAACTCTTGAACAGCTTGGCCAGCTCTGAAGAGCGGAACCTGTTCTATGGGAGCCTCAGTGTAGGGATCGTATGTTCCACTGGGAATAGCACTGGGAATAACATCAGGAAGACGGGCTACCGCCTTGAGGGTTAGACCAAGCCCCTCCAACGCCCCACGCGGCAGCTCAGACAGCGTGTTAAGCACGGTCTCGACCGTGTCGTACTGGCCCAACTGGAACTTAGCCTTCTCTTCCGTCTCGGTCTCAGCTGCTAGCTCTTCCTGCCTCCGACCAATAAGGCCCTGTCGGATCGCCTGGTAATTCTCACGAACGTAGGACTGAGCCTGTTCGTCCGTAATGTCATCCGGGAACGCAACCCGGCCAAGCTCGCGTCCAAAGTCGATCTCGATTGCCATAGTAAATTAAAGTTCCACGGGCGCACGACCACGCGGCAATCGCAGGATTGCGTCTAATTGTTCCAGAGACAACCCCAATGGAAGGGAGTTTGTTCCAGCTGCCGTTGGAACGCCTGCCTCATTGAGTGATCGACGCAGTTGAAGTCCGAGAACTGTGGGGTCGATGCCGTTGTATTCGCTCATGGCTTGGCGAAGCTCGTCTGCATCAATTCCCAGCGACTCGCTTGAATAAGGGCTAGCTGGCGCAAGCGAATCAACCGGAAGTCTTACTTGAGGCGGAGCGTTAGTTGTAGCTGTCGGAGCGTTGGTGCCGCGTCCGATGGGGCGAAGCCCTTTAATTGATCGAACGTCTATTACTTGGTTGGGCGAGATTGAAGGAACCCGATTGGTTCCTTGTTTGATGCCAGCCTCTGGACCTGGGAGTGTTTCCATTTCCCTCCTCATTTGCTGCCGGTCCTTCCGTTTTACCTCCAGCTGCGCTTTGGCTTCTCCAAAGGTAAGACCCTTGCTCTCTCCAATAAATCCAAACTGATCCTTGCGAACCTTTACGTTCCCTTCGGCGTCTTCGTAGACATTGAATTTATCATCCTTGTTTTTAGCCAGCTTGCGGAGGTTTTTCAACGCTTCGTCGATGTCGTCAAAGATTCCTGGTTCTTTATCAGCAGATGCAAGTTGTGTAGCCAGCAATTGGTTGGCTTGTTCTGGACTAATATTAACCGAGACTTCCTGTCCGGAAGGTGTGGTGTACTTCATGGTCCCCGCCTTCTCGGATTTTACTGCCCTTGCAGCCGGAGTATTCCACTGTCTTCCAGCAAATGAAATTCTTTGACCCCCGCCAGCCGAAACACCAGCACCCATAGAAGCCGCTGTTAGAGGCGCTCCGCCACCGCTAAAAATGTCAGGAGAAAATCCCTCGATTTGATTCGTTAAATCCTCTGGAAGTTCTCGATCCGATTCTTCATTAGCAGGCATAAACCCACGTCGAATCATGGCCGCAGTAAGATCCTTTTCTTGGGCCATTCGCTTTGCTGTCCCGCGAAGGCGCCCAGTCTGATAGGCTGGACTGCCAATGACCTCTGGTGATAGCGGCGCTTGGGTTCCATACAGGGCACCAAGCTCTCCCTCTGCGGCGGCCAGTTGCTCCTCCTGAATTGATCTGTCGCGAGCAAGAGCGGAAGCTGGGATGTCAACATCCCCCTCTGGTGTTAGCTTCAGGTTTCGACCAAATACGGATGCAAACTGATCCCTCCGCGCTTGAATACGATCCTTCAGCGCAGCCTCCCGGTCAGCGCCCATCTGGGTGTAATACTGCTGCCGCACCCGCGTATCTTCAGCACGCTGCGCTGCTGCTTCCTCCCTGGCCTGCCGCTGGTTCGCCAGCTGCACGCCTTTAAGGTAAGACTGCCCGATATTTTCGAGTCCTGAGAAAGGGTTTGCCATAATCGTTTAGAGTAACCCCTCGCGGCCGTAGCCGGTCGGCATTCCGGTTGAATAGTTCCAGTCGCTAGCAGCAGGGGTCTTACCAGCACCAAACCCACCAGACCCCAGCGCACTGAACCCGAGGTTGGTAAGCCCGGATCCAAGCGAACCAAGCGCCTGACTGCCAACACCACCTGCGCTGGCCATGTTGTACGATCCCAGCAGCGCGGCTTGTTTTTTGGCCCGCTCGTCAGCGCGGATGCTGGCGATCATCTGCGGCGTGAACTCAAAGTTGGCGAGCGGCGACAGCGGCGTAGTGCCAAGGATGTTGGAGAACTGCTGGTTGCCCGCTTGCTGCAACGCCAGCGAGGTCCGGCCAATGTCTCTTGCCGTGAGATTTCCGGCGGCTTGACTGCCGGCAAAGCCACCTTGCAGCGCCCTGCCCGCCGACTGTCGCTGTACTTGTGCCAGCACGTCCGGTGGAAGCTCCCCACGCAGGAGCGCCATGGCGTTTTGCGTTCGCTGCGCTTGGCCCTCTTGGTATCCCGGAATTTGAATCCCCAGCGACTCAAGAAGCTGCGCCCGGTTGAATTGGTTCCTCTGCGCCTCAAGCTCGCGTGTTCGTGGTGCCAGCTGCTCGGACTCGCCGACGGCACCAGGAATATCTAGGCCCGGCAAATTCGCGGCGCCGCGAGCGGCTGCGCGATCTTTGCTGGCTTTATTGGCGCCGACCAATGCGCCAGCACCCGCTGTGGTAACCCCTAAACCGATAGCTGTTGCTACGAATGACATGGTAAGTATTGGTTTTGCCTCATGTAAGTGAGGTCGTTCAAAAGCTCTTCGTGATCCGTCTTGTTATCCAGATTCAGGTGAACCGTGGTCCAAATGGTGTCCTCATGGATCAACAACACACGGCGAGTTCCTGGCTTGGTTATGCCTGAATACGGTGCCGTGTAGGTCACCATACCTTCGTTCTCGCTCACTACCGTGACCCGGCCTTTGGTGATGAAGAACGGGTTGTCGAACTTATGGATGCGACTGGTGACGACACATCCAGCCGGCATGAAGATTTCACGCACGTACATCCCCTCTGGGAACGTGTGCTTCAACGGGCACTCCTGCTGCGGAATATTCGCCACGAACGCTTCCCACCTGTCCAAACGATCGTCAAACGTGACGGTCTCGTCCGTCAGGATGTCGAGCCACGTCACAGGCTGCACGGCTACTGGAAGCTCCTCAATCATCAGATGAATCCTCCAAAACGGTATTGGATCTTGGCCGACCCCCAGACCTGGACGTTGACTACCGTGCGCTCGTTGGGGCTGTAGGTTTCAAGTTCGTTGCGCAAGCTCCGCAGGGCCAGCTGGATCTCGCGCTCGGCCTCGGTGTATTGATTCCGGTCCTCCTTCTGGATGGCCTTCATCATGTGCTTGATCGCCTGGAGGTTTCCGATGAACAGCCAATCCGAATCCACGACTGCCGGGATGAAGTCCAGGCGCACGATGGCTTCAACCACCGTGTTGGTGCAGTTCTCATCCGGGGGAACGCAACCGTCGCCGTGGTCGATGCAGTCGTTCTGCGCTTCTGCGTTGCACCCCGAGGTGCCACCGCAGACCTCGGGCATCCCGATAAGGTAGGTGCGCCGATACTCCGGGTTCTGTTCGCTGGGCCCCCAGACGGCGATCTGGGTCAGCAAAGTAGTCGTTGGGTTGTACGCCAGAATCGTCAGGCTGCCTTGAGTCAGCGGCTTCTGGGCACCAGTGAGGCCCGGTTGCTTGAACAGGTTGACCGTCTGAACGTAGGCGGTTACTGCTGGGTTGGGCAGCGTAACGTACTCGCCCCAGACGTACTCACCGGTAACCGCGTCCAGCGTGCGGATCGGGTTGCCGTTGGGGTCTAGCCCCTGGAGAAGCACGCGCTTGCCAGCATCGGCCGTCAGCTGGGGTTGCACGCGGATGTAGCAGTTGCCGACCGAGTCCCGAAACTGCGTCACCATGCCGCGGTCCAGCAGCTGGTCCTGCTCGCATCCCTCACGGCCGCATCCGGTGCGGGGTGCGCGTTCGTCAGTCTGAAACTCGTACCACTGGTTCTGGATCGGGATGTTGTACCCGCAGACGTTCATCGCCTCGATCGTCTTGACCTCGCGAGGCCAGGTGATGCAGCCGGCGGTGACGCAGACGCGGAGCTTCTTGTACGTGCCCCACCACTTGCCCATGTCTGCGAGGCGCGCCTGAGCCTCGTTCAGCAGCTGGAGAAAGCGATCGTCGCAGGTGGCGAGACCGACAGCCTGCGGGATCGTGGAGTTCTTGGCTTGGGCGAGGGTCTTTCTCATGTTAGCGGATGGCGCGAGCCATGACTCGCCACTTGGCTTCGGTGATGGCTGTTAGGGCGCCGGTTGTTTTGTGGTTCACAGCAATACCTGAAACGACGCTACCGCGAACAAGGCCAATAGTGGTAGCGTTTGAAAATGCGGTGACCCGATGATCGCTTTCAGAAAGGTTTGTCCGAAGGATGCTTCCGACTGGGATGTAATCTCCGCCAGCCGGATTGATTCCGGTGTATCCGGCATCACCGGTTGCATCCGTGCAGATAATTCCAATATCCCAAGCCAATGGGTCCACCGTAAAACCATGCGAGAACGTGACCGAAGCGCCCGCCGCCGGAATCGCCTGATAGCTCGCCACTGGCGTAATGTACCCCGACTCCCAGACCGATGCCGGGGTCGAGTTCGTCCGCAGGAACTGGCGATCCGTTCCAGGTGCGAAGGCCGCCGGGCCGATATTCAGGCCAGGATTCAGTAGCTGGAAACGCGTGCCGTCGTAGACCACAACGCACATCTGGTTTGCCACGATGTCGTTGGCGACCAGCGGAACGGTGCCAAACTTCGTGACCGCCTTCGCCGCAAGTCCATCGACAGCGACCGTAGTGGCGCCGGTGTTCGGAGCATTCGCGATGAACGCGTAGCAGACACCGGTTCGGTAAGCCTGATTCACACCTGGCGAAGTAGGGCTCAACGTCACCGTGTAGGCGTTGGCTGCACCGCCACCGACGCCGTATGTAAACTGCGTCTGAACCCGTGCCCAGCCAGCCGGTGCCGTCGTGTTGTACTTTAGGACTTCGACAGGGTTTCCGTTGGCATCAAGGCGCAACCAGTAGAGCCCGAGATTGGCTGGCGCCACAGCGTTTGCTGCCCATTCCGGAGAGGTCGCAAACTGCGCAATCATGGCGGCTGCGTAGGCATCCAAGCGATCCTGCTCGGACGCGAAGCAGGCGGGTGGCGGCAGCACGCCAGCGGTAAGGTTGATCTCAGGCATGGTTAGATGCGGTAAAGGTAGTCGTTTGGCTTACACGGGCCTGGGTCGCATTCAAGCGCCAAACAGCCCTCGGGACAATCGAAATAGAAGAACTGCTCCAGCGGGGCAACGCATCCTGTTGATCTGCCGCCGGAAAAAACGGTCGAAAACTTTCCGCCGTTGTTGATCACCAGCGATTTTCCGCTAAGTCGGCGAACCGTGTTGCATCTGATCTGGATGTTTTCCACATACCGAAAGAAGTTACCCGTCTCCGAAGTGAACGCCACGTCAGGGCCTGGGCTTGAGCAGGTAAATGTCGTTGGCGTTGGCGTGCCGGTAACGATCGTTTCGTCGTTAAAGGACGCGTTACTCATGCCTTCGACAGTAGCATGATCGCCGATTGCCAGCTGGTGAGCTTTGTTTGTCGTGTAGGTCGCGACTCCTCCGGTGCGTTGATAGCCGATGGGACGTATCTCCCACGGAAAGTCAATCGGTGAATTTATTCCGAGAAATCCGCCAGTGGTCGATGTAGGTGTGCCGGGATTTGATACAGTAAACGTCGTGGCAGACGGGGTTGACAGGACGGTGAATTGGTTGACGAAGGTTCCGTCAACAGTGCCAAGCACCGTTACCACCATTCCTGTTTGAAGTTCATGCGCAGAAATTGTCGTGAACGTCGATATGCCTGCGGAGCGAACGGCCGACGCGACCGGAATCTGGTAGTCAGTCGGGTAGTACCATTTTGACCTGTTTACGTCGTGGTTGTTAATCAGAAATGGAGAGTTGATTGGTGGATAGGCGGGCTGGAAATACCATGAATCAGGCCCAGATAGCAGAACATTGTTGTTTTCAATTACCATGTTCTTGTGCGCCGATGTAAATGTAGAATAGAGTTCTGGGTTTTGGTATCCCAACGGTAAATAAGTTGCGTAGTAATCGTTGATTTGCAGCGCAATAAACGCACCAACATTCAACGCTTCATTGTTATGTATGTAAGTTCCTTTGTGATAAAAAGAATCAACGTAAAAACAAGTTCCATTGTAACCGTTGAAATTATTGTATCTTACTTCCGCATCAGCCGTTTCCCTCACCGACACTGCGTGTAACGGGCTTTGAGTATCTTGTCTGTAAGGTCCAGAAATAAATTGGTTTTCTTCTATGACACAATCCGATGCAAAAATGCGTCGGCTGCGAAGCATCATCACGTAGCCGTCTCGGTAGAGACCAGGGAGTTGGTTTGGTCCAGCGGATGCGGCTGTAAATCGGTATGAATCAGGGAGGGTGAGAACGGTGCGCGATCCGTTAAACGTCGGGTCTGAAAAACCGCTTACAACCACCACGTCGCCCACCCTCAACGTATGTTTCATCACGCAGGTGTATGTCGCAATCCCGGCCGATCTTGATATGATGTTGATCGGATTCAGCAGTGATGAAAACCCGCCAATCACAACTTCCGTAATAGCCTCTGCATTCCCAACGTAAAGTGACCCTTGAATCGAGTTTTTTCCTTGGTATCCGAATTTATTTCTTAGAACTTTGGCTCCTGGTGTTCCATCATCTACCGTCATTGGGAGGAATGTTTTGAGCACAAACGATTCTGCGTTCAACGTCCCATCGCCAAAATCTAAAAATTCGCAATCTTGAATCAGCGCGTTCTCTCCGGTGTGGTTAATGCCAGCAATGGTGTAGACCGAGTTTACGCCAGCGTTTACTTGCGGCGTCAGGGCGACATCTGGAGCGGACCATGCGCGGCCGATTTGATTCAAGTCAACCGTACCTGAATCTGGAATGGGTCCAATGTTTGTTCCAGGGTTAGCGCAGGTAAACTGAGTTGGGCTTGGGTATCCATTGACCACAAATGCTCCGTTAAACGATGCGTCGGAAAGACCTTGAACTTGGACGTTTTCACCGCCAACAAAACCGTGTGGAGTAGAGGTATCGTAAATTGCATTTCCTGCTAATCTTTCAAATCCGATGATTTGGACAGTCGTTGCCGGACCAACATTAACACACAACACCTCGTTGATTGAAGGGAATGATGCAACTACAAATGTTCCATTAAAAGTTGCGTCAGAAAATCCAACAACATTGAATGATTCTCCAATGGTAAACGGAAAGTACCAATTCGGATGACGGGTGTAAGTTGCCTGATTGACGGCGTTTCGTTTTGCTTGAATCAATACAACACCAACGTCTCGCTGAAATGAGAATTGAGTGATATTCTGAACCTGCCCGTAATTTACAAATGTAGTGTCTGAACCTGGGCCAGTGGTTACAACATTGCTGATGTATTGTTGGTAAATGCCTACATTGGTGTACAAAGGAGGAATTGGAGGAACGTAGACGGGTGGAGCTTGTGCTGAGAACTGAGTTGTTATGCCATACGGATTAGGAAACGTGATGGGAATTGCAAAGTTGTAAGTATTTATTCCATTGGTTCTCTGAACCGATGATATTTTAATATCAGCAACCGAATTGTTTCTGTAGTTTCCATCTACAGTAATACCTTGTATTAGCGTATTTTTGCAATTCGTTGCATCTGTTGGATTTCCTTTTACGCTTCCAGGAGCACCTACAACTCCAGATCCAGTGCTTGTTCCAATAGTCTTAATCATCTGGGCGTTTAAACCATACAAGTCGAATATCTTTGTCGATGTATGATCAGCAAACTTAAGGATTGTTTTTCCAGTGCCTTGACCAGTGATCTCGATGTTGTTGATTGCTGCTCCGTATCCAAGCAGAATTGAAGATGTGTATCCTCCACCAATCAGATTGATCCAACCGTCTTCAACAACTAATCCAGAGTTTGGTCCAGCAACCGTTGCGGTAAAAGTTGTTGAGCTTGGGGTTGAATCGACGCGGAAGCCGTAATAAGTCGCAGGATTCCCGGGATCAGGTCCGTTGAACGTGGTGTCCGTAAATCCGTGCAGGGTGATTTTCTCTCCAACAACGAGTCCGTGCGCGGTAGAGGTGTTGAACGTCGCAACCCCTCCGGTGCGGGCGCGGTTGATAATCTTCGCCCCTGGGCTTGATCCAATCAGAAACGTGCCAACCGGGAAATGGCACTTCCCAGTAAGATTTAAGCATTCGCTGATCGCCCACGCGCTGTTTCTCAGTCCGCAGGGATCGGCGCCGTAATCGACTGGATTGTAGGATGGCATTTTAGGCTGAGAGTAACGGGCAGGCGATGCGACTGAGGTCGCCGTAAATATCCTCCTGAAGACGTTGCGCAACCATTGCCACACGCTTGAGGCGGAACCGGCCCGTGTTGACGTAGCGGAGTTGGAATTCATAGCCGTCGCGAGTAAATCCTCCGGTCTGCACGTCGCACTTGTCCGGGGGTTGCGGCAAGGCAATGCGCGATCGCGAAGGCGGTTGGTAGTATTTGACTTCTTGGCAGTTAATCACCGCAGGAGGGCATGAAATCTCGCCGGGATCGCAGTTGCGGTACTTGGCGCAGTCTTTGAACTCGGCCCAAGGCTGCCAGCATTCTCCTTCGTTGGCCTTGAAGTAGACCTTGGATTCGATGTCGCCCATCACCTGGTCATACCACTGCTCAGCGCTCACCAAACGCTTCTTGTTTGTGGGTTCTGCGAAAGTCAGAGATCGCGTCTCGATGGTCCAGTCGATCGGCGCATCATCGAACCCGTCGAAGTCGAACTGGCCAGTGCGGGTGACCTCGTAGAGGCCGATCCTTCCCTGATTCAGCCCGAAAAAGAAGCAGCGTTCCTGCTTCTGGATTCGGATGGTAAGCATCTGTAACACGTCCACGCCAGTCCAGACGCCTTCCCACGCCGGCGGCAGTTTTCGGCCCATGCCTGAAACGAGATCGAAATCCAGCACGACAAGACCGCCATGGACGATACCCCGGTTGTTGATCTTTCGCGGCTGGATGGTCATCAACATGCGGTTGTCGAAATTCACCGCGCTGGCAGCGGTCAGGTAAAAATCAGTGTCGTAAGCCAGCGCCCGCACAACCTGCCGGCTGATCGGCGTGTTGCCGAACTCGGTAAAGTCTCGGCGAGCGTAAATCAACGACCGGATGCCGTCTTGGGCGCGGAAAAACAGGTCGCCGTTGACCGGCACGATGGACTCATGGTTGAACGATCCGAAGTTCAGCAGGGCGAACCGTTGGATCGGATAATCGAGATCCTTCCAGACATCCCGATCGACCGGGGCGTTGAACGCGTAGGTTGCGGTGGGAGTGAATACCAGCAGGTCGCCGTCTCCCAGCGACGTGTCCAGGTTTGCGGCAAAAGCGAGCCCGGTGATTGGGCCGTTTGAAACAGCGAAGGCGCCACCCTCATTGAGGAACGTGTTTTCGGTGAAGCGAATAACCGAGTCGCGCCCATAAGATGGGTCGCCGTAGACCAAATCGCCGCCGTAGTATTCCGATCCGTTGGCAACCCATAGGCGCCCCTTGCCGTAGGCCATCGGGCCGCCAACAGGGACTTCTTCGCCAGTTGCGCGCCTGAGCGTCGAGCCGTTGTAGAGGTACGGCTGATTCTGGCCATCCTGAATCACAAGCCAGTTTTCCGCCTGCTGAAAGTAGACGTGCGACTTTTGCGGATCGTTGGTCGCTAGCTGATAGGCGTAAAATGCTGGTCCCAAAAGCGGGCCAGCGTCCGCGCCTGGAGAGTGCGTCGTAAAGCTGGTCGGTGTTGGGGTTGTCTGGACAATAAAGTCTCCGAAGAACCCGGCTGGAAACGGAGATCCAGGAGACTCTGTCAACCGCACAACCATGCCCGGAGACAGATTGTGAGGCCCACCACTGTTGTAGAGCGCGACATTGGAAGTTCGGCCTCGCGTGAAAACAATGAAGGTAGCAGCAATCGGAGTCAGGTCGGTGACCTTGAACCCGTTCTTAATGTCGATCTGGAACACCTTGCCGCCAACGGACGCGAAAATAAAGGGCTCTTGCTGATTGGAAATGTAAGTTCCGCACCCCTGAAACAGCCCCTCCTTGAACGCTAATTCTACCGCAGCGTTGTAGTAGCCCCCGTTGTAAAGAACGGCGGGATCGTCAAACTTAAGCAGTTTGGTCCAAATCCCCGGCCGCGCTTTCGGGAATCCTCCCCGCACCGTCGTGTTGACTGCCCACGCTAGCTGGTTGGGCTGAATGAGTGAGGGCGAAAAACCGCTATCCACCCCACCTTCAGCGGTGAGGAGGCCATCAACGATGCGATTTTTTTCTGCGACCATGACGCTTGAACCTATTGAAAGGCCAACGCAGGATTCCCGCAAGATGAATGAGAGCGCAGATTACCTGTCCATACCGTGGCGTACAAAAGACCGCTTTCTCATCGAGGCTGAAATGGTGCGTAAGGACGGGTACATCATGCACGCCGGCGTAAAGTACGGGCGCGGGAAATACTACCACTTCCGGCAAGCCATGACTGCGCTCTGGCCACACTTCGATTGGCACGGCTGGTCGGACCTCCTGATTCAGACGTTCGTTGAAAACAACGAGGTCGGAATCATGGGTCCGGGATCGTCGGGTAAGACCTACAATTCCGCCGCGTTCGGGCTCTGCACGTTCTACATCTACCCAACCGGGACCTCGATCATCATGTCATCGACAACCCGTGAAGGTCTCCAGCTGCGCATCTGGGGCTCGATCAAGGAGTTGCACAACAAGGCCAAGGCGAAGCGGGAGTGGCTCCCCGGGCGCGTAATTGAAAGCCGGTTCATCCTGACCAGTTCGGATGAAGATGCCGAGGCTCAGGATTTCCGTGACGGAATTATCGGCGTGGCGTGCAAGGTCGGCGGCACGTTTGTCGGCCTGTCAAACTACGTCGGCTTGAAGAACGACCGGGTCATGCTGATCGCAGATGAAGCGTCACTGATGGGGCGCGGCTTTTTGGATTCCGTCGCCAACCTCCGCAAGAACCCGGTGTTCAAGCTGATTGCAATGGGCAACCCCAAGGATCGCAACGACGCACTGGGCGTGGTCTGCGAGCCTCACCCGTCGATCGGTGGCTGGGAGGGCCTTGAGTACCTTGAAAAGACTCGCACCTGGAGAACGCGGGCACCCGGTGGCGTAGCTGTCCAGCTGTGCGGGTACGACACACCGAACGCGCTGTTCCCCAAGGGCACCAACCCGTACAAGGGCATCATCACGCCGGAGCAGATTCAGGCGGACCTCGATTACTACGGCCGGGACTCGTTGCAGTTCTCGATGATGAACCTCGGGCTCTTGCCCCGAGACGGCGGCACCAGGCGCGTGGTTACCATGTCCCTGTGCGAGCAGAACCAAGCGTTTGACGATCCCGTGTGGGAACGCGCCGACAAGCTCACCAGAATCATCGGCATCGACGCTGCGTACTCGGGCGTTGGCGGTGATCGCTGCGTAATGACTGACCTGACCTTTGGGCCAGATTCATCGGGGCGCATCGTGCTAGCATTCAGCGAGGCTCCAATCGTGATTCCGGTCACGGCGATCAAAGCTCAGCAGGCCGAGGAGCAGATTGCCGAGTACGTCTTGTTGTACTGCAAGCAGCGCAATATCTCGCCGGAACGCGTCGGGTTTGACTCCACGGGACGCGGCACCCTGATGTCTGCGTTTGCCCGACTGTGGTCTCCCGAAGTGGTGCCCATCGAGTTTGGCGGCCGGCCCACCGAGCGCCCGGTACGCCAGGGGGATCCGAAGACTGAGCGCGAAGCCTACGGCAAAATGGTGACTGCGCTGTGGTATTCGTCGCGCCTGCTGATCGAATCAAAGCAGCTGCGGAAGCTGCCCCGCGAAGTCGCCGAGGAAGGTTCGATGCGTGAGTGGGGTATTGCCCGCACCGGACTGATCGACGTTGAGCCCAAGAACAAGACCAAGGAGCGCATGGGGCGGTCGCCTGACCTCTGGGATTCGTTTGTGGTCGCGCTCGAAATGGCGCGCCGAAACGGTTTTGAGATTGCAGGTGGGCAGGGTGTTGGTATTGTCAAGCGACAGACACCAAAGTGGCTGACACGTCTGTCAGAGAAACGTCGCACGATGGAGTCTGAACATTCGCTAACCTACTCATAACCTTATGGCCTCATTCAACAAAGTCATCCTGATCGGCAACCTCACCCGCGACATCGAACTCAAGTACCTCCCGAAGGGGACCGCGGTCTGCAACCTGAGCTTGGCAGTGAATCGCCGCTGGAAGAATGAGGTCGGTGAGGAGAAGGAGGATGTCTACTTTGCTGAGTGCAAGGCTTTCGGGAAGCAGGCCGAAACGATCGCGCAGTACGTGAAGAAGGGGCACCCGCTCATGGTTGAGGGACGCCTGACCCGTGAGGAGTGGGACGACAAGAAGACCGGCGAAAAGCGGTCCACCACTCGGATCATGATTGAGACCTTCCAGTTCCTGAAGGGACGCGACGAGGGCGCCGCCCCGGCTCCGCGACGCGAGGCTGCCCCGGCACGTGCCCCAAAGCCTGATCTGGACGCGGACGACCTGCCGTTCTAAACCTCACCTATGAATCGTGACACGTTCCCTCCCGGTGGCTGGCAGTTCTACGAACCCAAGACCAACTGGAGTCCCAAGGATGTACTGAACTACGGCTTCTACGAGATGGCGCGCCTGATTCATCAACACCGGGTCGCCAACAGCATTCCGTCTACGATCGAGCAGGCGGTCAGCGATCTGGAGGCTTACACCCGTGCGCGTTTTCCTCAGTCTGCGGTCACTCCATCCAATTCATCGAATGTACAACCAAGGACTTCAGGCTGTCGCACGTGCGGCCGCTAAGTTTCGTCAGACGGCTCAAGGAGCGCGGATCCTCGCCGAATGGCTTGGAGACGGTGGCACGCCTGTAGACCGCCAGACGGCGCAGACCCGCATTGATACCTGTAACCGCTGCCTGCACAACAAACCCACCGATGCGAGGTCGGTCACGAAGACCGTAGCCGAGGTGATCCTGGAGCAGGAACAGGCTCGCAACGAGATGGTCATGTTTCTCCACGGAGAAGGACTAGCTGGCACCTGCGATGTCTGCGGCTGCTACCTGAAACTCAAGGTTTGGGTGCCTCTCAATTATCTCGGCGACACGGTGATGCCTGATAATTGCTGGATTTCACAGGAACGGAAAGCAATCTGAGGTCAATATGAGTTTCAAAGAACCGAGTAAAGTCTGGAACGTGGTCAGCGCGATGCTTGAAGCGGAGCAACCTCGATCTCGCAATCGTGCCCGCATCAACGCGACGTTCAACGGCAACCCTCCCTACAGCGATGAGGAGGCGCGGGACAACCGGATCCAAACCAACGTCAATTTCCTGGAGGGCACCCGGATCATTCACGCGGCGCGCCAGCAGTTCACCAACGCGTTCCTGAAACCGCAGAATTACTTCTCGGTGGGTCTCGACATCGGCCCACGCGACAAGCGCACCCAGTGGGGAAACATCATCACGAAGCAGCTGAACCGCGTGATGAAGCGGTCTCCGAAGTACTCCACGGTCTTGGAGTCTCAGTTTGCGGCCACCGTGCTGCACGGCATCGGCCCGGTCACCTGGCTCCGTGATCGCGACTGGTGCCCATCAGCCCGCGGCACCGAGGACATTCTGGTCCCGACCAACACGTTGACCACGATGGAGAACCTGTCGCACTTCGCGATCTACACGTCCTTCACGGCGGCCGACCTGATTCGCATGACCCGGGGCGAGAACGTGGACAAGGGCTGGAACATGAAGCTGGTCAACGAGTTGTTGGCCAACATGATCAGCAAGGAGGCGACCAGTCTCCAGGTAAATGACTGGTCCGGCCAATACTTCCCCGAGAAGGTTGAGGAAGATTTCAAGGAGAACTCTGGCTACTGGGGTTCCGACGCAACGCCGGTCTTGCGGTGCTACGATTTCTACTTCTTGGACACGACCAGCGACGATCCCTCCTGGCGCCGCCGAATCATCGTGGACCAGTACAATAGCGGCATCGGCAATATGCAGACCGCTGGCCAGTGGCTCTTTGATGCCGGCGACCGGTGCTACGGCCGGGACATCTTCGAGTTGATGCACGTCCAGTTCGCCGACGGTGCTGTTGTTCCGCCGTTCCGCTGGCACTCGGTACGCTCACTTGGCTACCTGCTTTACGCTGTCTGCCACCTTCAGAACCGACTCCGCTGTAAGTTCACCGACTCCGTGTTCGAGCAGATGCTCTGGCTCTTCCGCAACGTCGCCGACGGTGACGCAGAACGGATGGAGAAGATTGACCTGTTCAACATGGGCGTGATCCCCGAGGGGCTTTCTTGGGTTCCGCAGGCCGAGCGTCATGTCGTGGATTACACGATGCTCTCTGGGGCTATGTCCATGCATCGGCAGATCATGGCCGAGTCCAGCGCGGCCTACACCCAAGACGTGAACGACGGTTCCTCTAAGGAGCTTACGGCTACCGAGGTAATGGCTCGCGTCAACAACGCCAACGCGCTCATGGGCTCGATGCTCACCCGAGCCTACACCCAGCAATCGTTTCAGTACCGCGAGATTGCTCGCCGGTTCTGCACGATCGACCACCCCGACTGCGTTCAGTTTCGCCGGAAGTGTGAAGCCGAAGGCGTTGATCCGTCCGTTTGGAACAACCTCGACAGCTGGGACATCATGCCCGAGCGCGTCATGGGTTCCGGCAACAAGATGCTGGAAATCGCGCAGGCCGACCGCCTCATGGCTATCCGGCCCCTGCTAGCACCCGATTCTCAGGCCGAGGTCGTTCATATGTACGTCGAAGCCAACACGGACGATCCGCTCCTGGCGAACCGACTTGCACCGGTGGACAGCAAGCCGGTGTCCCCGGCGATCGAACGCGCTACGCTTGCGTGGGGCACACTCATCGACGGTCAGCCGGTGGTTATTGCCAGCGCGATCAATCGGCCCGAATACATCCAGACGCTTCTCCAGATGCTTGGTGGCGCCATTGGGCGTATCGAAAAGGAGCAAGGCGGTATGCCGACGATGGACCGCGTCATGGGCTTGGCGAATGTCATGCAGCACATTCAGGAGCAGATTCAGCTGATCGCACAGGATCCGGGTCAGGAGCAGAACCTGAAGCTCTACAACGACGGCCTCGGTCAGGCGTCGAACTACATCAAGGGCTACGTGCAACGTCTCCAAGAGCAGGCTCAGGCTCAGGCCGAAGCCGGCGCAGCTGGAAACGGCATGGACGCCGAGACGGCGGCCAAGATCCAGGCGATGCTCATCACCGCGCAGTCTAAGGCTCAGATCGCTGCCGCGAACTCTGAACAGAAGCGCGTTCAGAAGCAGGCGGCCTTCGACCAGGATCAACAGCGCAAGAACGCCAACACGATCGCCGAGGCCCAGCGCAAGGGCGCTATGACTCGGGCTGATATTGCGGCATTGGATCTCAAGACTCAGGCAAACATTCTCAACCAATGATTCAAAGCCCCAAACAAGAGTTCCAACGGGACTCCCAACGTATGGAAGCCCTGAAGCGCACCCTGGATTCCTCGGACTTCCAGGCGGCGCTCCTCGCGGCGTTCAACAATTTCTGCTGGAACCTTCCAGCCTCAGAGAACCCTCAACACGGCTGGAACGCCAACTGTCGGCGACAGGGCGCCAAGGCGTTGATTGAGGAACTCAATGGTCTGGCTGAACTCCGGAAAGAAAAACAGACACCCACTCAAAACCTCGAATGAACCCGCTGCTATCACCAGATGCCCCAACTGAACGGGGCGCAGATTACACCGACGCTTTTGCCGGTATCGACGCCATCGAAGGTCAGGGCCTTGAAAATCCGATGGGCTCAGCGTCGCCGGCACCGGTGACCCCTGAAGCTCCAGCGCCGGCCCTGGCGCCGACGCCTCAGGCCGCCGCCCCGGCCGCCCCTGCCACCCCGCAGAAGAACGACGACCTGTTCAACCTCGACAAGCTGGTCACGCCCAAGACCGAGGCTGCCAAAGCGCCGGAGCCAGCAAAACCGGAGCCCGCATCGCTGAAGCAGTTCCGCGAGCAGTACGAGATGACCAAGAAGGAGCGCGACGATTTCGCGGCCAAGGTCTCCGAACTGGAGCGCGCCAAGTCTGAAGGCACCCGCAAGGAGGTCGAAGAAGCCACCAAGGCCCTGAAGGCCGAGATGGATTCGATCCGCAAGAACGCCGAGGAACTCGACACCGAGGTCCGCTACCTGAACTACACCCGCTCCGGCGAGTACAAGCAGAAGTACGAGGGGCCGCTGCGTGAAGCGTGGCAGACCGCCCTGGGCGATATTGATGGAATCCGCGTCACTGATGCCGATGGCACTGAGCGCGACGCTAATCACCATGACATCATGGTGCTTCTGAACGTGCCGGTGGCCAAGGCTGCTATCATCGCTCAGGAGACCTTCGGGCCGGCTGCACCCGAGATCATGGCTCACCGCCGCAGGCTCATTGAGTTGACCCAGGCGCGGGACAAGTCCATTTCCGAGTGGAAGGAGAGGGGCGCCCAGCGTGAGGTCGAATCAAAGAAGCAGCTGGAGAGTCGCCAGACGCGCTCGCGTGACCTGTTCGAGTCGCAGTTCGCGGACTACGAGAAGACTCACGCCCAGCTGTTCGGCCGGGAAGAGGGTGATGAAGATGGCAACAAGCTCCTGGACGAGAGCGACCGCTTGGTGCGCATCGCGCTCAAGGGCGACGGCATCGACGCCGACATGGGCTACGACGACAAGGTAGACCTGATTACCAAGGCTCAGGCTCAGGTGGCTCTGCGGGCGCGGGCCTACGGGCGTGAGCGCCTGCGCGTGATCCGCCTCCAGCAGAAGGTGGCGGAACTGGAGAAGAAGGTCGGCAAGGTCCGGTCGTCTGAACCCGGCCAGGGCGAAGGCACCTCGACGGCGACCCGCGTGTCACCTAAGAACGCGGAAGACGCGATCGACGAACTGCCATCGGCGTACTAACGAGCGGCCTTACGGCCAGCAGCGGCTCGGCGTTGGAACTCTTCCGCGCCGAGCTTTTTTCTGCCGATGAAGGCCGCGAGAGCGCGAGGATCGTCAGCGCCTTGTTTCTTCAGCTTTCGGACCAGTTTGGCGTATTTCGTCTGCATAAAGTCACCAGGCCGCGCAACTCCAGTACTTGGCCGACAGCTTCGTTCCTGGGGTATCGCAACCATGCCGCGCACGAAAGCTCTTCCGGTGTTTCGGTAGGTGCTTCTTGATGGTCATTTTGGGATCACCAAACCGGACCAGTTTCACCTTCCCATCTTCCTTGGCCAGAACAGCGGACTTCTTGGACGCGCCTGGCGTAGCCTTGGGCTTGTTGTAGCCGGCGAACTTCTGGCCTCGGTAGGTGATCATTTCGCCTTGGGCAGCGCGTACCACCCAGCTGGAATCTTCACGGTTGAGGGGCCAGCAAGATTGCCTTGCTTGTCAAACGCGTAGACTTTGGCGCGCACCGGCTCTGCCAGCAGCACCGGGTCACCGTTTGGCACCAGGATCACTTTTGTCTGGCAGCCCAGGCAGATCGGCAATACGAGCAGCCAGATCGTTCTTGAGAG